>OCTV010000353.1_pt1 | contig 18501 bp, 22 predicted proteins | sample 1539101 | NCBI WGS metagenome assembly OCTV01 (sample SAMEA3991422, study PRJEB22521) | metagenome | biome: anthropogenic terrestrial biome; feature: sewage plant; material: sludge | place: Sweden | collected 2012-09-26 | reverse complement strand
CCCTACACGACGCTCTTCCGATCTAATAATTACCAGCTTGCTTTTGTGACACCTGGTATTTTACCGGCAAGCGCCATATCTCTAAATGCTACACGAGATAATCCGAATCTACGAATATACCCTCTTGGTCTCCCAGTCAACTGACAACGATTTTTAAAACGAACAGGAGATGCATTTCTTGGCAACTTGTCCAATGCTTCATAATCACCTGCAGCTTTAAGTTTAGCTCTCAGGTCAGCATATTTTGCGATCAACACTTCGCGCTTTTTTTGTCTTGCTACTACCGATTTCTTAGCCATAATGTATGTTGCAGATTAGATTTTTTGATTTTTGAAAGGCAAACCGAGACTAGAGAGTAAAGCATGTGCTTCCTTATCTGTTCGAGCGGAAGTGATAATGGAAATATCCATACCTGAGATTTTGCTGATTTTATCTAAATCGATTTCAGGGAAAATAATTTGTTCTGTAACACCCAGGGTAAAATTACCTCTACCGTCGAAACTTTTGTCATTGATTCCTCTAAAGTCACGAACCCGGGGAAGCGCTACCGCAATCAAACGATCCAAAAATTCATACATTCTATCACCACGAAGAGTCACTCTGGCACCAATGGCCATATCTTCTCTAAGTTTAAAGTTAGAAATTGCTTTTTTAGATTTGGTAGGCACTGCTTTCTGGCCGGTAATCAAAGATATTTCAGCACAAGCGATATCCACAGATTTACGATCCTGGGTAGCTTCTCCAACGCCCTGATTGATGCAAACCTTTAACACTTTAGGAACCTGCATTACGGTCGTATACTTAAACTGCTCAGTGAGTTTCGGTACGATCGTGTCGAGGTAATACTTTTTAAGTCTCGGTGTATATTTCATATTCTTATCACTTAATCGTTTGACCAGATTTTTTTGCCACTCTCACAGATTTTCCATTCTCTATTCGCCTACCTACCCTGGTTGGTTCTCCAGATTTAGGATCAATCAATTGAAGTTTGGACAAATATATTGCAGCGGGAATCTCACGAATTCCTCCTGGATTATTATTAGTTGGTTTAGTATGCCGCTTTACTAAATTGACATCAGTGACTATGGCTTTCAAGGACTCTTTAAGCACTTTTTGTACTTCACCTTTTTTGCCTTTTTCATCACCGGAGATGACCATGACCTGATCGCCTTTTTTAATATTCAGCTTAGGTGCAAACCTTTTCACTGTTATTTTATTCTTTGTAATCATCGTTATTATCTTTCAATTAAACTTTACCGCTATTATGATTAAAGCACTTCTGGTGCAAGAGAAATAATCCTCATATAATTTTTATCACGTAATTCTCTAGCTACGGGGCCAAAGATACGGGTACCTCTAGGTTCGTCTGCGTTAGTTAAGAGCACCACAGCATTGTCATCAAAGCGAATATAAGTACCGTCTTTTCGATGGATCTCCTTAGAAGTACGGACAATAACTGCTTTGGATACAGTTCCTTTTTTAATACCACCGTTAGGCGTAGCATCTTTGACAGTAACTACAATCACATCTCCCACACCCGCATATCTACGCCGAGTACTGCCTAAAACCCGTATACACTGTACTATTTTGGCACCACTGTTATCGGCCACATTCAATTTTGATTCTGTCTGTATCATGGTATAGTTACCTTTTATACTAAATTTTAATAATTAATTATTTGGCCCGTTCAATGATCTCCACTAATCTCCAGGATTTATTTTTACTTAAGGGACGGGTTTCCATAATTTTCACCAAATCGCCAATATTGCATTCATTTTTCTCATCATGAGCCATATACTTAGTCGTCTTATGCATGAATTTTCCGTACTTAGGGTGTTTTACTTTACGATCTATAGAGATTGTAATAGATTTTTGCATTTTATTGCTGGTCACTACACCTACCCGGGTCTTTCTATTGGCCCTTACTATTGCTGCGGATTCTGTATTCTGCTCCATAATGAATGAATATTTTTAAGCTTCTGATGCTTTTGATTTATTGTTTTTTTCTTCTTGCTCTGATTTTAGTTCTTTTAGAAAGTTCGGCTTCAGTCAACTTACTGACTTCGCGACTTCTTTCCTCTGTCTTCAGTCTTGCAATTTTTTTACGCATTACTTTTAACTGAGAAGGATTGTCCAACCCTTTAACTGAATGAGTAAATCGAGCTTTTTGCAAATCCATGCTGATTTCGATCAACGTATTTTTAATATCCGTCTCGGACAAGGCTACGATATCCTGATTTTTTTTATTTGCCATGGTAAAAATATTTTAAAGATCGTGTCGGGCAACGACTTTGGTTTTAATTGGTAATTTTTGTGCGGCCATATTGAGGGCTTTTGTTGCTGCCTTTTCTTCAATGCCTTCCATTTCAAATAAAATGCGACCTGGCTGAACCAAAGCAACATAATATTCTACAGCTCCTTTACCTTTACCCATCCTTACTTCAGCAGGTTTATGTGTAATAGGCTTATCAGGGAAAATCCTGATCCAAACTTGACCTTCCCGTTTAGTCTCGCGGGTCATAGCAATACGAGCGGCTTCTAATTGACGATTGGTAATCCTACCTAACTCCAAGGCTTTCAGGCCATAAGATCCAAAAGATAAGGTACTGCCTTTTAGAGCTATTCCCCTATTTCTTCCTTTTTGTTGTTTTCTATATTTCTGTCTTTTAGGCTGTAACATGGCTTATTTTTGAAAAAAGTTTGGCAAAGGTACAATGTTTTTATTAATCACTTTTGGTTATTTGGGTCTGGGTCGTGCGCCTCTATCTCCTCCGCGATCTGATCCCCCGCGGTCATTACCTCCTCTGGAACGATCCCCCCGGAAACTTCCGCCACCAGGTCTGCGACGACCACCACGGTCATCTCTTCTATCCTGGCCACCTCCTCCTTGAGCATCCTTTTTAACTAACCCGATATTGGGAGATAAATCTCTTTTGGTCAAAACCTCACCTTTGCAAATCCAGGTTTTGATCCCAATTTTCCCATAAACTGTTTGGGCTTCAGCCAAAGAATAATCAATATCAGCCCTGAAAGTATGCAATGGTGTACGGCCTTCTTTGTATTCTTCTGAACGGGACATTTCCGCACCGTTTAACCGACCTGAAATCCTTACTTTGATACCTTCAGCTCCTGCCCTCATGGTTGACTGGATGCTGGATTTTATAGCTCTTCTATAGTTTATCCTTGATTCGATCTGTTTGGCGATAGATTCACCAACGATAGTAGCTTCTAACTCCGGTTTGCGGATTTCCATGATATTGATTTGAATATCGCTACCCGCTAATTTTCGTAATTCTTCTCTGATTTTATCCACTTCAGTCCCCCCTTTACCAATGATGATACCAGGTCTGGAGGTATGTATGGTAAGGGTGATTCTCTTCAATGTTCTTTCAATCACTACTCTAGCCACTCCACCTTTTTCGATTCTGGCTAAAAGGTATCTACGGATATGCTCATCCTCAACGACTTTTTTTGCCATCGTTCTACCGCCGAACCAATTAGAATCCCATCCTCTGATGATTCCCAGTCGACTTCCTATCGGATTTACTTTCTGACCCATTTAAATTAATTGTATGGTTTTATTGATTAGATTGAATTTCGTCTTCAGTAACGCTTTCAGATGGCAGCGGAACAGAGTTAGCGACTATTAAAGTCAGATGATTGGAGCGTTTACGAATCCTGTGTGCTCTACCATGTGGTGCAGGCTGGAACCTTTTAAGTACCGGTCCACCCCCAACAAAAGCTTTGCTTACTATGAGATTGTAGGTATCTGTATTGCCAGTTTGCTCACTTTTCACTTCCCAATTGGCTACGGCGGAAATCAAAGCTTTTTCTACCCAGTATGCTGAGTCTTTTTTGGTAAACTTCAGGATATTCAAGGCATCTACTACCTTTTTACCCCGAATATTATCTACCACCAGTCTAATTTTCCTGGCCGAACCATGTCCATTTCTCAAATGGGATACTGCTTCCATGTTATAAATTTTTCTAGATAATTGGTTAATAAACTATACGTATGATTATCAGTCTTTTCTATTTCCTGAATGTCCTCTGAATGTCCGGGTAGGAGAAAATTCTCCAAGTTTATGACCCACCATGTTTTCCGTGACATAGACAGGTATAAATGTTTTGCCATTATGCACTGCGATGGTTTCTCCTACCATCTCAGGTATGATCATAGAAGCTCTGGACCAGGTTTTGATCACCACCTTCTTATTAGCTAGTTTGTTTTCAGTCACTTTCTTGAGAAGCCTGTGAAAAACATATGGTCCCTTTTTAATTGATCTTGCCATTGTATTCTAATTTTTACGACTTATTTCTTTTTAGCATTTCTGTGAGAAATAATCAGCTTTTGAGAGCCTTTATTGGTATTTCTTGTTTTAGCTCCTTTAGCCTTCTTAGAGTTTCGGGATCTTGGATGTCCTCCAGATGCTCTACCTTCACCTCCACCCATTGGGTGATCTACAGGGTTCATAGCCACACCCCGGTTACGAGGTCTGATACCACGCCATCTGCTTCGGCCTGCTTTACCAAGAATCTGAAGACCATGATCTGGATTCGATGTAGTACCAATAGTGGCTCTGCACTGAATCAGTATTCTTCTAACCTCACCTGAAGGCATTTTAACCACGGCATACCGACCTTCTTTTCCAGTCAATTCCGCAGCAGTACCGGCACTTCTAACCAGGGCAGCACCTTGATGTGGATGCAATTCGATGGCATGAATACTACTACCGAGAGGAATATCTCTTAAATACAGTGTATTGCCAATTTCCGGCTCAGCATCTTTACCTGAATGCACTTTCTGCCCAACTTTGAGTCCATTAGGTGCTATCATATATCTTTTTTCACCGTCGGCATAATGCAACAATGCTATGTATGCTGTGCGGTTTGGATCGTACTCAATAGAATGAACTACTGCTGGAATACCATCTTTGTCTCTTTTAAAATCAATGACGCGATATTGTCTTTTATGACTTCCCCCTCTATATCGGACGGTCATACGACCTTGATTGTTTCGACCGGCTACTTCGTGAAAAGGCTTTAAAAGGCTTTTCTCCGGCGTTGACTTGGTCACTTCCGCAAAGGTATTGGCGATTCTAAATCGGGTACCCGGGGTGACTGGTTTAAATTTTCTTACTGGCATCTTTTAATCAGTTTATTAGATTTCACCATAAATATTAATGCTATCACCTTCTGTAAGCGTGACAATAGCTTTCTTGTAGGAAGGCTTGAGTCCCACACTTACCTTTCTCTTAGTAGATCGAGACTTTTTCTTGGAAGGATTGATCATTGTATTAACATCTTTGACATTTACGCCATAATGCTTTTCTATAGCTTTTTGAATCTCAATCTTGTTGGCTTCCTTGTGCACTAAAAAAGTGTATCGGGGAAGACTACTGCTCAGCTTCTCAGCCTTTTCAGAGATCACAGGTCGAAATAATATCTTCTTTTCCATTTTAATTATTATTTAGAAGATGGTGAAAGGGTTTCAACTAATTTGGCGATCGCACTTTCAGCCAGCACCACCACATTGGAATTCAATATGGCGTAGGTGTACACATCTTTGGCATTGAGCATATTGGTCTTTGGCAGGTTTTTACCAGACAAAATCAATGTCTTGTCATGATCTGCTGTAACGAATAATGTCTTTTGGTCACTCACTTTCAAGTTTTTGAGTACCTCCAGAAAGCTTTTTGTTTTAGGCTTGTCAAACGAAAAGTCTTCTACAACCATCACTTTGCCACCCGCTGCTTTATCAGATAAAGCTGATTTTCTAGCGAGTACTTTTACCTTTTTATTGACCTTTTCAGTATAATCTCTTGGATTAGGGCCAAAGACTGTTCCTCCGCCTCTAAACATGGGACTTTTGATATCTCCTTTTCGAGAGCCCCCTGTACCTTTCTGTTTATGTAATTTTCTGGTAGACCCAGAGATTTTATTTCTCTCTTTGGTTTCAGCAGTACCCTGTCTCTGATTGGCCAGGTATGATTTGACATCAAGCCATACAGCGTGTTCGTTTGGCATGATACCAAATACAGTTTCTGGCAATTCGATCTCACGGCCAGTGTCAGAACCTTGTGTATTATGAACTGTTACTTTCATGGCTTTACTTTTTTTCTATGATTACAAAAGAACCGTTGTGCCCAGGAATAGCTCCTTTTACAACCAATAAGTTTTTATCACTAAAAATCTTAATCACTTTAAGACCTCTGATTTTGACTCTTTCACCTCCAGTACGACCGGCCATTCTAATCCCTTTAAAAACTTTACTAGGGTAAGAAGAAGAACCAACAGAACCCGGGGCTCTTTGTCTATCATGTTGACCGTGGGTAAGTTCGCCGACACCACCGAAGCCATGTCTTTTCACCACACCCTGAAAACCTTTACCTTTAGAAGTCCCGATTGCACTGACGGTATCACCAGTCTTAAATATTTCATCGATGGTGATCAATTCGCCAGCTTTTTTCTCCAGGGAGAAATTTCTGAATTCGACGACTTTTCGCTTTGGAGTAGTACCTGCTTTTTCAAAGTGACCTTTGAGGGGTTGGGAGGTATTTTTGATTTTAGCATCACTAAAACCAAGCTGCAAAGCATAATAACCATCTGAATCATCGGTTTTGACCTGAGTCACTACATTAGGACCCGCTTCGATGACGGTACAGGCGACATATTTGCCAGCATCGTCATAGATGCTTGTCATGCCTATTTTTTTGCCAATCAATCCGTTCACTTTACAGTGTTTTAATTATTTAAAAGAATAATATATGACCAAGAAAGCAAATCCAACAAAATTAGACTTGAGTTCAAGGACAGTTTTTTTTTAATTACTTTCCAGAATTAGACCCAGATCAGGTAAGTTTTACCTGAATATCGACACCGGACGGGAGCTCTAATTTGGAAAGCGCATCTACCGTCTTTTGCGTAGGCGTATAGATTTCGATGAGGCGCTTATGGGTCCTAAGTTGAAACTGCTTCCGAGCTTTTTTGTTTACGTGTGGTGATCTTAGCACCGTGTAAACTTCTCTCTCGGAGGGCAGCGGAATCGGACCCGTAACCACAGCACCGCTGTTGCGGACCGTCTTTACGATCTTCTCCGTAGACTTATCAACCAGATTGTGGTCGTAAGAGCGGAGTTTGATTCTAATCTTTTGATTCATTTCCCTTTTTTAAAAATTACTTTATTATAATATTATGCCTTCACGGCACCTTTTGCTTTTTCTATAACCTCGGTGGAGATTCCTGCAGGAACTTGTGCATAATGCGAAAACTCCATGGCAGAACTTGCGCGACCCGAGGTGATCGTTCGCAATTGAGTCACATAACCAAACATTTCTGAAAGTGGAACATCTGCTTGAATTGCAACTGCCTTTCCCGTTCTCAGCTCTTGTCCTTTAGGCAATCCCCTTCTTCTATTGAGGTCACCAATAACTGGTCCCACAAATTCTTCAGGAGTAACCACTTCTAACTTCATGATAGGCTCAAGAATGACAGGACCTGCTTTCGGAGCAGCTGCTCTGAAACCTTCTTTAGCACACAATTCGAAGGCAATAGGCTTAGAGTCAACCGCATGGATTGAACCATCGAATATTCTAACCTTCATGCTGTCAATATTGTAACCGGCTAATACTCCGGATTCCATCATAGCCAGAAACCCCTTTTGAGTGGGAGGTATAAGTTCACGAGGAATAGATCCTCCAACTATATTATTAACAAACTGCATCTTCGTCTTGCCGTTTTTAAAATCATCTGATTCTAAAAACTCAGGATCTGCAGGACCTATTTCAAATTCAATATCAGCAAATAAACCTGAACCACCGGTTTGTTTCTTTAATTTTTCGCGATGAGATACTTTCCTGGTCAAAGCCTCCTTATAGTTGACCTGAGGAGCACCTTGATTACATTCTACTCCAAATTCTCTTCGCATACGATCTACGATGATCTCCAGGTGAAGTTCACCCATACCGGAGATAATAGTTTGATTTGTATCATCATCATATCGCACTTTAAAAGTAGGATCTTCTTCTGCCAGTTTATTTAAGGCGATACCCATTTTATCCAGGTCTTTTTGAGTCTTAGGCTCAACAGCTAAACCAATGACTGGCTCAGGGAATTTCATGCTTTCCAAAATGATAGGTCTATCAGGGTCACAAAGAGTATCCCCTGTACGAATATCTTTCATACCTACAGCTGCTGCAATATCCCCTGCCTCCACCGATTCAATAGGGTGTTGCTTATTGGCATGCATCTGATATAAACGTGAAATTCGCTCCTTTTTATCGGATCTGGTATTGAGTACGTAAGTACCGTTTTCTAATCTACCAGAATATACTCTCATATAAGATAAGCGGCCTACGAATGGATCGTTAACTATCTTAAATGCGAGAGCGGCGAAAGGTTCAGTATTTAAAGGTTTTCTTAACTCCTTTGCGTCAGTCTTAGGATTGATACCTTCTACGGCTTCAATATCCGCTGGCGAAGGGAGATAAGTGCAAACAGCATCCAACATTGCCTGAACGCCTTTATTTTTGAAAGCAGAACCGCACATCATCAGTACGATCTTCATATCTATCACTGCCTTACGCAATGCAGCCTGGACTTCTTCAACTTCCAGAGAATCCTGATCTTCAAAATACTTCTCCATCAGTTTGTCATCGTATTCTGCAGCAACTTCCATGAGTCGATCCCTCCAAAGCTTAACCACATCCACTAAATCATCAGGGATAGGAATTTCAGTATAGGTCATCCCCTGATCTGCTTCATTCCAAACGATGGCTTTGTTGGTAATTAAATCAACTACGCCTCTAAAGGTATGCTCAGCTCCTATAGGTACTTGCAGAGGAATAGGGTTAGATCCAAGTTTGTTTCGCACTTCTTCAACCACGTTGAAAAAATCTGCCCCTGATCTGTCCATTTTATTGACAAATCCAATCCTAGGCACTTTATATCGATCAGCTTGACGCCAAACAGTTTCAGATTGTGGTTCTACACCAGATACAGCACAAAAAAGTGCGACCGTACCATCAAGAACACGCAGAGACCGTTCGACTTCTACGGTAAAGTCTACGTGACCCGGAGTATCAATAATATTAATGGTATACTCCTCCCCTTTCCAAGCCCAGGTAGTTTTGGTAGCAGCAGCAGTGATAGTAATACCGCGCTCCTGCTCTTGCTCCATATGGTCCATGGTAGCAGCGCCATCATGTACCTCACCAATCTTATGGTTGATACCTGTATAATACAATATACGCTCCGTGGTGGTTGTTTTGCCGGCATCAATATGTGCCGCAATGCCAATATTTCGAGTATATCTTAAATCTTTCAGTGCCATTAGATGGGTCGTTAATACTATTTATTTTATCTAAAACTTGCAAAAGCCCGGTTGGCTTCTGCCATTTTATGAATGTCTTCTTTCTTTTTTACGGCAGCCCCTTCACCTTTTTGAGCGGCTATAATTTCAGCTGCCAGTTTTTCAGCCATTCCTTTGCCAGCTCTTTCCCTGGCATAGCGGATCATCCACTTCATACCAAAAAATACTTTACGGTTAGGTGGTAATTCTGAAGGGATCTGAAAAGTGGCTCCGCCAATACGACGACTTCTCACTTCTACATGGGGCATCACATTGTCAAGGGCTTTACGCCAGATTTCCAGCTCACTTTCTTCGCCAGACTTAGCTTTTACGATGTCCATGGCATTGTAAAAAATGCTTTGAGCTCCTGATTTTTTGCCACTCCATTGCAGATTGTTAATAAATCTGCTGACTAAAGTGTCACTGTATCTTGGATCGCCCTGAATGGCTCTTGCTTTTGGTTTACGCTTCCTCATGCATTAATTCTTTAATCCGTTATAGATTTTATTTCTTTGGTCTTTTAGTACCGTATTTTGATCTTGATTTCTTTCTATTATTAACACCAGCAGTATCTATAGCACCGCGAACGATAGTATAACGTACTCCGGGAAGATCTTTGATCCTACCCCCGCGTACTAATACCATTGAATGCTCCTGCAGGTTATGGCCTTCTCCCGGGATATAAGCAATGACCTCAATACCATTGGTCATACGAACCTTGGCTACTTTACGGAGGGCTGAGTTAGGCTTCTTAGGGGTAGTGGTATATACACGGGTGCATACGCCTCTTTTTTGTGGGCATCCATCCAGAGCACGTGATTTGCTCTTAGCCTTCACTACTTTTCTACCTAAACGTACCAGTTGATTAATGGTTGGCATATCAGAAATTCATTTATTACTTATTGATTATCAATGATTTTCAATCAAAAAAGTGTTATTTTTTTCAAAAGTGTCTGCAAAGATATGATTATTTTTGAATTGAAAAAAAAAGTTTTGTAAAAATGAATTCGTTAACAAAGATAAGAAAAGCAGTATTCGAAGACCTGGGGGCCATACTGGACCTGGTCAGAGCGTTGGCCAGATATGAACAGGCAGAAAACGCGGTGACCGCTACGCTCCAAGATTATGAAAAAAACTTCCTGGAGGGAGTTTTTGAGGCCTTGGTTGCGGAGGATAAAGACCAAAGAATCATCGGTACTACTATATATTATCTAACGTGGAGCACGTGGAAAGGCAGGATGCTCTATCTGGAAGACTTTGTAGTGGCTGATTCAGATCGAGGTCAAGGAGTGGGCAAACTATTATTTGACAGTTTGCTCCAGGAAGCGATCTCCATGGACTGCAGGCTACTCAAGTGGCAGGTGCTGGACTGGAATATCCCTGCTATTAACTTTTATAACAAATATGATGCGATTATAGAAAAACAATGGTGGAATGGAAAATTGATCCTGGATCAGCCAAATTAATCGCCACCTAGGCCAGTTTAACGTAGTACATATTTATACTACCCTTGTTTTTAGCTTGAATTTTACCGCGGTATTCACATGGTAATTGGTCTTTGACCATTTGATAAGTAGACTCTGACAAATTGATTTTGCCGGATGCGGAAGAGGATTCCAGCCGTGAAGCGGTATTTACTGTGTCCCCCCAGATATCATAGACATATTTCCTCAAACCAACTATACCAGCAATGACAGGACCACTGTTGATGCCGATACGGATATCAAACAAACAATTGTTATCAGGGTTTTTGACCCAATTTAATATGTCAATAGCTGCATGACATGCTTTGAGAGCGTGGTCTTCGAAGATTCTGGGCAGGCCACTTACTGCCAGGTAGGCGTCTCCAATAGTTTTGATCTTTTCCAATTCATGTTTATCGATGATCTGATCGAAAGCAGCAAAACACTTATTGAGTTCATAGACCAGCTGGATAGGAGATAAACTTTCGCAGATGGTAGTAAAATTGACAAAATCAGTAAAGATCACAGTGACATTGCCAAATTGTCTAGCTTCACTTTCACCTTTTGTCTTCAATTCTCTCGCTACTTCGTCTGGTAAGATGTTGAGTAACAGAATGTCTGATTTTTTACGCTCACTTTCGGCCAGTTGTTTTTGTTCAAGAGCAACCTGGGTTTGAGATTCGGCGATAAGTTTTTGTTTTTCAAGATCTCTTGTGCGTTCGGTTACCTTGGATTCCAGGTTTTCGTATAACAAAGCATTGTCAATGGAAATACCAATCTGCCCCGAAAGCATATTGAGCACCTCAAGTTTATTGGCTGTAAAAACGCCTTCTAAAAGCTTGTTTTCCAAGTAAATAAGTCCAACTTTATTGCCCTTATTGGAAAGTGGGATACAAATCATGGATTTAATTTGATGGTCAATCACATAATCGTCTTTCTGGCTGATTTCATCCCGAAGGGCATTGTTGATCGCTCTGACTTCCTGGGTCCGCCAGGAATAATTTATCAAAGTTTGCGGCACTGATTTGCTGTCTGAAAGCGGGATAGAGATATTGCTTTGGATTGGATCCGGACCAGCCTGACCCTCTGCGACTATATACAATTCTGCCTCTTTAGGTATGAGGAGAACACCTCTTTGAGCTCCGGCATTTTCCAAAAGTACACTCATGAGTCTTTGAATCAGCTCATCCAGTTTGATTTTGCTGGAAATGCTATGTGAAGCTTTGATTAAAGAACTATAATCCAGGGCAGCTATGGAGAAGTTAGTTCTGGTAGAACCTGACTGATTGATGATCCTCTCGTTGAAGAGATCGGGTCGTGCGATCATCATATGTCTGCATTTGCCAAAGGCAGCCCATTGATCGTACAAGTCATAAGCATCTTTCAGATAATAATTGCTTTGTTTAGTGACCCCAGATAAATGTTGGGCAATTCTTTCATTGGCGAGGGCTGCAAATTGGGTAAAGCCATGTTTGGTCGCTGCTACAATCGCCTGCTCCAATAACTTAATGGCTTCTGCAATGCGACCGGCCATATAGCTCTCTTCAGCTTGAAGGATTAATAATTGTTGTTGAAAATTTTCAGGACAGCCTTTAATCCAATGATGGAACCACTTTAGATTTCTTTTTAATATTTTTTTGTACTTCCGTTTTTGGGCAAGGTCAAATGTGTGAAACTGCGACGATATCAACAGGCTATAGTAGAAGTACCATTCTGAAAGGAAATAATGGCCCAAAATAAATACCTGTAAATCATCACCTTCATCAGCCCATTTTAGTCCCTCTTCGTGCCTGAGGAAATAATAATAATAAGGGAGCTTAAAATTGTAATAAAAAGCAACATTAGTTTGATTGCCAATCTCCTTTATATTTTTCAAAAAATCAATCTCTTTAAAATCACCACCGTCCCATTCGCCAGTAGCATCAGTCGTCCCAGTCAAAGCCCTGGCTAATTGAATGGAAGGGCTAATAAAATTGATACCGGCATCGATTTTATTGTCTTTAAGATATTCGATGTATTCGGATGTGCTCTCTAAAGAATCTGTGAGCCTAAGGCCACCACTTAATTTTTTCCAAAAAAACAATGAAATGGCATAGCCTGCAAAATTGGGATCGCCATTCATCAGACAAGCTTTGACATTGTCAACGATGTCACCCAAATTGTCTGTCAAAGGATGTTTCCATTGGTTATAAAACGCATTGACTGTATAATCCAGTTTCGTTTTAATTATAGAACTCTTTGTGCGCTGGTGCAGTTTTCGGGTAATATCCCAAAGGGCAAACCCTCTTTTGGAGAGCCCGATTCCTGAATAGGCAATCACCGAAAAGCCGGAAAAACCCCAGCCTGAGGCATCTGTAAACCCAAACTTTAAATAATGCCTGATAATCCTCAACACTACTATGACCATCAAATTTTGATCGACCTGGTAGGCACTGGTGGCTATATCTATCAAAAATTGGTTGATAGCGATGATTTCAGGGTCATTACATTCCGGAAGGTTGTATAATTTTTCTTTATCCTTATACCTGGTGGAGAACAATAATAGATATTTGGCTACTTCCAAAGATGCTTTGGTCTGAATAGCCCATTTACCTTCAGGAAAGTGAATATCATACAGACTCATCGCTTTTCTTCCGAGGGAAAGCGATTTTTGAGTGTTGCCTATTTTTAAATACAGCGCTGCATGGATATAATATATTTTGAGCTTTTCTAGGTTTGTTCTGGCGTATTTCAAGAGCTGTCCGAAAAGTTCTTCGGCACCTGTGTGATTGCCATTCAGGGATTCGCTTTCACTTAACTGAGAGAGTATATCAAAAGTGAGGTTGTAATCAGACTGCCAGGATTGGGTGGGCAAAAAATCTCTGGCTGCAATCAGGTATTTGATGGCAACATCATAAGAAGTAGAATCCTTGGCTTTTTCACCTGCTTTTAGGAAAAGCTTTGCAACGGATATTCTTTCAGCTGGGTTGGTAATAAGATCGAGACACTGGATGTAGTGACTGACTATATCAAATAAGGCATCGTTTAATTTTTCAGGTAATATTCTGGAATGCAATATTCTGGCTGTCTTCAGATGGATATCGTTACGTTCGTTGATCGGTATCAGAGCATATGCAGATTGCTGTACCCTATCGTGAAGAAATTTAAAACTTATACCCAGATTTTCTGATTCGGACTCAAAATCACTATTTATTCCCTCATTGAAAAGCGAAAATGTACGATACTTAAGATCTATAGAAAGCAGATAGCCGGTATTCAAAGCTGGTTGTAAAGCCTGGAATACATCTTTTTGCCTGATCTGCATGGCCGCTGCGAGGGTGGCGATGTTAAATGAATTGCCCTGGACAGCTGCAAATTTTAGAGCCTCCGTCGTTTGAAGAGGCAAAGCGATCAATTCTCTCGACATCAGATCTATGACATTGTCTGTGTACGAAAGACGCTCTATTTTATCCTGATCCCAGGTCCAACGATCCTGAAGATCAAGGTAGACCAATTTGTTTTCATACAATGACTGCAAAAAACGATTGATAAAAAATGGATTGCCCTGTGTCTTAATAAAAACATGTTTGCCGAGCTCATTTGCCTGATCGAGACTCATACCAAAAGAATCAGCGACTATCTGGATGGTGGTGTCTTCATCCAAAGGCTTCAGGTCAATCTCTACAACATTGACATTTTCTTTTTTGATCTGTTGAATGGACAAGGACAGTGGATGCATTTCGCTCACTTCATTATTGCGATATGCGCCGACGATCAAGATGTCACCAACCGACCTCCTCAAAGTTAGGATCCGCTCTATCAAATTTAACGAAGGCAGATCAGACCACTGTAAATCATCCAGAAAAATCACAAGGGGATGATCTGAGGAAGTAAAACAATAAATAAAATCCAGCAATACCAATCTAAACCTATACTCCTGTTCTGCCGGCGGTAATTTTTCAGACGGGGGAAGACTACCGATGATATATTCGAGATTGGGCAATACCTCATTGATCAACACTGCATTGGAACCAAGGACATCTAAAAACTTTGCTTTCCAGGTCTGGATACTTTCATCACTTTCGGCCAGGATGTTTTTGATCAGACTATCAAAGGCTTCAATGAATGCGAAATAGGGTATGTTTCTTTTGAATTGATCAAATTTGCCTGAAATAAAAAGACCATTTTTTTCTATTACCGGTCGTTGAATCTGTTTTACCACCGCTGACTTTCCGACGCCGGAATATCCTGCAACCAAAGCCAACATGGACCTGGAATGCGCCAAATTGGCATAACTAGCTAATAATTGAGCTATTTCTGTTTCTCTGCCATATAAGCGCTGGGTTTTACGAAATTTGCCTGCTTTATCTTGTAATCTTGTTTTAAACGAATTAGTAAGCTGTCCTGATTCAATCTGGCTTTCGAGGATCTTGAGATCGTGGCGGATCCCGGCAGCACTTTGATACCTGTCATCGGGAATTTTTTCAAGCAACGTAGAAACTAAAAGATCCAATCCAATTGGAATATTCGGGATAATTTTTTTGAGGGAGGCCGGTATCCGGGATAAATGAAAATGGATGACCTCCAGCGCATCTGCCGAATCAAATGGGGGTTTGCCACTCAGCATTTCATAAAAGACAATGCCTAATGAATATAGGTCACTGGCCGGAGTAATCGAATAACTGGTGCGTCCTGTTTGTTCCGGAGAGACATAAGTCAGGGTACCTTCGATACTATCGGGCAGGAGGATCTCTTGTTCTTCATTCATAAAATTGGTGCTGATACCAAAATCTATGAGTTTGACTTTATTGGCCTCGGACACCAGAATATTGTTAGAATTAATGTCTTTGTGAATGATGCCATGGGAATGAATATAGGCTAAAATATCAGTGAGCTGCAGGGCAATATGGAAAAATTCACGAAGTGATATCGGCTTTTTAAACAACCTCGACTTAAGCGATTCGCCATCAAAATATTCTTCAACTATACAGACTGATTTGAGCTTAGAATATAAATTGTATACTTTGATCACACCATCATGATCGAGCTTCTTTAGTGTATTGTATTCATGACTAAGCTTTGAAATTTTGAGTATGTCCTTGTTCTCCGGTCTATTTATTTTGAGGACTACTTCCTGATTGGTTTTTAGGTCAATGGCTTTAATCACTTCATGCCCTTCGTCTTTGTATATAGTGACCAAGGGATCAAATCCTTCTGGAATAAATAAGCCGCTTTCGTTCATAAGGGTACGGTCGGTTTAGTAGCAGAGTAAATACAATAATACCAAAGATTCCTGGACAGTGCTTCAAATTGTGCTACCGAAGCCACTTGATTGCCATGCATGACATCATTCCTGATTTTAGTAAAATGAAGAAACTTACCCAAACCAAGGAGGCTTTTGGACATTTTAAAGAGTTTATTTAGAGAAGGCGATACATGCGCTGTGACATCTTTTGGGTCAATGTCAGTGAATCCTGCCTCCTGCATGGAACTCCAGTGCTCATCCCAGGTATCCAGATCTGGCATAGACCAGCCTGAACACCATGTCTGCAGAATAGCTTCATCTTCTACTGCCAAGTTACGGCCCCGTCGGATGTATTCTGCGATTACCAATCTCCCTCCGGGCTTTAGCAATCGATATGCTTCCCTGTAAAAGTCCTTTTTTCGTCCTGCGTGGCATAAGCTTTCGCAAGCCCAGACTACATCAAAGCTTGCGTCATCGAAAATAGTTTGAGTATAATCTTGTATAGAAAAGTCAACTAAAGAGGTCAGCGCTCTACTTTCAGCTTCGCGCCGGGCTATCTCCACCTGATGCGGCACCAGGGTGATACCCGTCACCCGAGCTCCAATATTTTCAGCGATCCAAAAGGTACTTCCCCCTTGCCCGCACCCTGCATCCAAAACATGGTCGGCAGCCATAATATTGACCTTTTGGGCCAATATCAAATTCAATTTTTTTAGTGCTTGAGAATGTGTCTCCGTAAAGGTCTCATAATATCCAAAATGTACCGCCCGATCTCTTTTATTAAGCCATAGTACCCGGTAATCAAACCAGGTATTGTCGTAATACGAAATGATACTTTTCTGTAGATCAGTCATTTATACAATATAATTGCTTTGGCAAATCAGGCCTAAAACTCAATACTACAATTATAGTGCCCAATGTTCTTTTAGGTCGACTGGGATGCGAAAACCAGATTGTTTTCCTTCCCTAAAATATTTGGCTAAAATACCGACGACCACGCCACCGATGGAGCTCATTGCTTTTTTGATAATCTCCTCTTTTATGCCCCTGGAATTGGGATTGTTTGGATCGAGGTCCTGCAAAACCTCATCAAATACATCGAGCTGAAAATCGACTAAATTTTTATCTCCATCCCCTCTTGAAGTGGTAGGATCGGTCAGTTTTTGATCTGTCCGATAGTTTTTGACAGATTCGTTGTATTTCATGAGCTCTTCATGGAATTCACCGTTTAATTGCTCTTCAGTTTCACCGTCTTCTGCCTCATCCCCTCTTGATTTTTTAAACAAGGAAGGATATTGTGCTCCAAAGGAGGGGCCCAACACTTCAAAGAACAAATCAGGATAATTATCATCTTTGATCATCTTTTTCATCAGCATGAGTGTAAACTTGGTACTGATCAGGAAGGTTGAAATGCATTCTACCAACGCTTTCGCGAGGGCGATACCGGATGCATGATCTATATCCAAAAAAAGGTGTTTGTAAATGGCCAGCTGCAAATCCCAGGCTTCCGGCACACTATTGGCCAATAATCGATCTTCAATCCCCATGATCTTGCCGATAGCCTTCCAGGTATGAAACCAGGCTTCCTGTTGTTCTGCATTGAGGGGCTGGCCCAGCATGTCCAAGCCTTTAAAAAACTCAAGGGAAAAACACTGATTGGTAGCGATGAGGTCTTCCTGGCTGATGGGCATACCCCAGGCTTCTTTGTTCCAAGACTCCCCTTCGGGGTTGGTCAATAGGTTGTAGCGCATAGCAGCATGCATGATGCGTACTTTGAGCGCGGTGAGGATACCGCGATGCTCTGGATCCCACCAGTCTTTGTCCATGATATCAAACACGAACTGGGCTGTCTCGAATACTCGTCTGGTAGGCTGATCTTCCAGGAGTTTGGTCAGTCGCAGGACATTGGCCGGTTTCTCCGCCATATAAGTGTACGGGAGTGCTCTGAAGAACAATATGAAGATGAACTGGACTCCATTTTCTTTCCAGATTTCGCGGGTCATTTCAAATTTGGAGATGTCGTCAGCTGTGAACGTGGTAGACAATTCTTTTTCTACAAATAGTCGCAAATCATCTGGCAGATCGGCCGGCACAAAAGCATCATTAGCTGCCATGGCTCTCAATTCATCCCGGTCCGTTTTGAATCGAACGGATTTATATAAGGATTGGACCGCTGCATCGGCATCAGGGTCCATGATTTGTCGGAATTCATTTAAGTCTGAGTCATTCCAGGAGTTTGCATTTATTTCGTTTTCCATAATTTGGTTTTTTAAGTTGGGGTATAAATTTAGTTAAAATATTTCGATGTGTTAGCTCAATCCAAGCCACTCTAAGAGTTTCAACCATTTACCATAAAGTGAATTATCACTGGGTTTTTGGAATGTTTTATTGGATTTAAAGTAGTTGTAGGCACCTTGGGGGGTGAGGTAGTCGCGGAGTTCCGAATCTTTATTTTTATGATTTTT
>OCTV010000352.1_pt1 | contig 18505 bp, 17 predicted proteins | sample 1539101 | NCBI WGS metagenome assembly OCTV01 (sample SAMEA3991422, study PRJEB22521) | metagenome | biome: anthropogenic terrestrial biome; feature: sewage plant; material: sludge | place: Sweden | collected 2012-09-26 | reverse complement strand
GGGAGATGGCCCAGAAATTTGCTGGCGATCCTCGGGTCAGTTTCATTATTGGTGATGTGCGCGACAAGGATCGTTTGACGCGTGCCCTCGACGGAATCGAGTATGTCGTCCATGCTGCCGCAACCAAAATTGTTCCGACTGCCGAATACAATCCATTCGAGTGCGTCAAGACAAACATTAACGGCGCCATGAATCTGGTTGATGCTTGTATCGACCGTGGTATTAAAAGGGTTGTCGCTTTGTCCACTGACAAGGCCAGCAATCCGATCAACCTATATGGCGCAACTAAGTTGGCATCCGATAAGTTGTTCGTTGCTGCCAATGCGTACGCCGGTACGCACGAAACGCGATTTGCAGTTGTTCGCTATGGAAATGTAATGGGATCACGCGGTTCGGTCATCCCCTTTTTCATGTCGCTCGCCGAGACTGGTGTGCTACCGATAACCGATACGCGCATGACCCGCTTCATGATCACCCTAGAGCAGGGCGTCGAACTGGTCTGGCATGCGTTCGAGGATATGCAAGGCGGCGAAATCTATGTGAAAAAGATACCTTCGATGAATATTGTCGATATTGCGCGGGCAGTCGCCCCTCATGCAGCGCACCGAATCATCGGTATTCGCCCAGGAGAAAAGATACACGAGCAGATGATCGGCGCAGAGGACGCACATCATACGTTTGCCTATCCCGGACATTTCAAAATACTGCCAATGATTCACAATTGGTCATCTGATCCTGCGCGTATAAAGGATGGCCAGCTAGTACCCGAAAATTTTACTTATACGTCGGATAACAATCAGGAATGGATGTCCCTTGAAAGCCTCGGTCAGTGGGTCGTTCAAAGGCGCAGTGAAATCGGTAGTATCTGAAGCAGATGTCCCCTAAGATTCTCATTACGGGCGGCTCGGGTCTCCTCGCTCTGAATTGGGCGCGATGCATCAGGGACCGATGTGAGGTAACCCTCGGACTCCACAGGCGTCGCATTTCGATGCCAAGGACACAGGCCTGTCAGGTTGACCTAGAGAGTCAGAAGGCCATTGTTGAACTTTTGGAAAGGCTGCGTCCTCAACTGGTGGTACATACCGTCGCATTGACCAATGTTGACCAGTGCGAGCGTGAGCCGGATCTTGCCGGTCATGTGAATGTTGACCTCGCCGTGAATGTCGCTCGTGCATGTGCACAATGCGGTATCAAACTAGTCCATGTTTCAACAGATCACCTCTTTGCGGGAGATGTATCTTGGGCGGATGAAGATTGGATGGTCTCTCCGTGCAATGTATACGCGCGAACCAAAGCCGAGGCCGAAGTCGGCGTATTGGAACATAACCCTTCCGCACTTGTCGTGAGAACCAATTTCTATGGGTGGGGTACCCGCTATCGGGCTTCGTTTAGCGATTTCATCCTTCAGTCACTGCGAACGGGAAAAACGTTAAATCTCTTCGATGACGTTTTCTACAATCCGATTTTGATCGATTCGCTGGTCGATGCGACGCATGAACTCCTTGAGAAGGGCGCGCGAGGAATATTTCATGCCGTTGGAGACGAGCGAATCTCCAAGTACGACTTTGGCCTTAAACTGGCCGCCCATTTTGAACTGGACGCCGGTCTTATCCGTGCAGTTTCTATTAAGGAGCAACCCCAACTGGTTTCCCGACCCCGCGACATGAGCCTATCCAATCGAAAGACTCGTCTCCTTCTCGGAAGATCGGTGGCCGGATTATCGTCAGATATTGACAGCCTCAACAGGCAAGAGATTCAGGGCGTTGCTGAGGAGTTGGCGCAACTATGATGAATCTACTTGATCCCGCAACGCGATTGGTATAAGCAACATGACAGAACAAAGAATACTGGTTACCGGGGCAGACGGCTTTATTGGCTCCCATCTGACAGAGGCATTAGTGAGGGCCGGATACAAGGTTCGTGCATTTGTTCTTTACAACTCCTTCAATTCGTGGGGCTGGCTGGATCAATGTGCCCCCGACGTGGCGGGGAACTTTGAGGTTTTTGCAGGCGATATCCGGGATACGAACGGCGTTCGCGAGGCTATGCGCGGATGTGATGCCGTCTTGCATCTGGCTGCCCTGATTGCAATTCCTTACTCGTACCACTCGCCGGATACCTACGTCGATACCAACGTCAAAGGTACTCTCAACGTTCTGCAGGCCGCTCGGGAGCTTGGTGTGCGACGGGTCGTCCACACGTCGACCAGCGAGGTTTACGGTACGGCCCGGTTCGTGCCGATCACCGAAGAGCACCCGCTGCAGGGGCAGTCACCTTATTCCGCAACCAAGATTGCGGCTGATCAATTGGCTTATTCCTTCTATGCTTCTTTTGGCGTGCCGGTGGTTATCGCCAGGCCATTCAATACTTATGGCCCGCGACAATCAGCCCGCGCGGTCATCCCAACGGTTATCGCCCAGATTGCCAGCGGCATGCGTCGTTTGAAGCTTGGGGCGATTCACCCCACACGCGATTTCAATTACGTCGCTGATACTGTTCGGGCTTTCATTGCCGCACTGGAGAGTGACCGCGGTGCTGGCGAAGTGGTCAATTTTGGCTCCAACTACGAGATATCGATCGGCGAAACCGTGCGGTTGATCGCCGAGGTCATGGGGGCCGAGATCGAGATTGATACCGATGCAGATCGGCTGCGGCCGGAAAAGAGCGAGGTCGAGCGTCTTTGGGCGGCGAATGCCAAGGCCAGCGAGCTGTTTGGCTGGTCGCCACGCTTTGGAGGGGTCGATGGTTTCCGCAAGGGTCTGGCCGTCACGGCCGAATGGTTCCAGAATCCCGTCAACCTCGCCGGGTACAAGGCCGGCCAGTACAACATCTGATGCACGATCACAGCGTGGATGACCGTGCCTTTGCTGACGAGATTGTCGTTCGCCTGCGCTCTGTTCTCGGAGCTGGCGGGGACGCAGTCGCACTCCACGAGCCGTGCTTTTCAGGCAACGAATGGGACTACGTCAAGGAATGCCTTGATACGGCCTGGGTGTCCTCGGTTGGCAAGTTCGTCGATCGCTTTGAGCGTGACCTCTGCTCTATAACAGGAACCGCCCATGCCGTAGCGGTCGTTAATGGAACGGCTGCCTTGCATATGTGTCTCAAACTGGCCGGCGTCGAGCCTGGTGATGAAGTGCTGGTCCCCGCGCTTACCTTTGTCGCGACAGCGAACGCGGTTCGCTACTGCGATGCGTTCCCACATTTTGTCGATGTAGAGGAGCGAACTTTGGGTGTGTCGCCGGCAGCCCTACGCGACCATCTGGCGAGCATTGCCGACCTCCGTGCCGGAGTATGTTTCAACCGCAGAACAGGGCGTCGGATTCGCGCTCTGGTGCCGATGCACACCTTTGGGCATCCGGTCGATCTCGATGGTCTACTCCCAGTCGCTACGGAATTCGGTCTCGTCGTCGTCGAGGATGCAGCGGAGTCGTTGGGCTCTTTGTATCGTGGGCGGCATACCGGTAATTTTGGGTGCCTTGCGGCCCTAAGTTTCAATGGAAACAAGATCGTCACTACAGGGGGGGGCGGGGCCATTCTGACCAACGACCCGGATCTGGCATGGCAGGCAAAGCACTTGACAACGACAGGGAAGATTTCACATCCTTGGCGCTTCGATCACGATGTTGTGGCCTATAACTATCGTTTGCCCAACCTGAATGCGGCCTTGGGGTGTGCACAACTCGAGACCCTTCCTGAAGGCATCGAACGCAAACGCGAGTTGTTCCGACGCTACCGTGCCGCTTTCTCCGGCATGTCTGGGGTCCGCGTGTTCGAGGAGCCGACGGATTGCCGGAGCAATTATTGGCTCCAGGCCTTATTGCTCGATGAGGACCGAGCCGTAGTGCGCGACGAAGTACTGGCCGCTACCAACGCAGCGGGATTGATGACGCGGCCAGCGTGGACACCGATGCATTACCTGGCGCCGTACGTTGGTTGTCCACGGATGGCGTTGCCGGTTACAGAGTCGCTTGCCCGGCGGATCATCAATGTTCCTAGCAGTCAGCAATTAGTTGGGGGGGGAGCATGATAGTCGAGCGGTCGCCGATCCTGCTGCTCGGTGCCGGTGGCCATGCCCGGGCATGCATTGACGTGATCGAACAAAACGGGCAATACGCGATCAAGGGATTAGTCGGAACGTTGGAGGAGGTTGGCTCTTCAGTGCTCGGCTACCCGGTGCTAGGCACAGATCTAGATCTGCCAGAACTGCTCGAGAGCCACGCTGCGGGGATTGTGACGATCGGTCAGATCAAGACGCCTGAACCTCGCATCCGCTTGTTCGAGGTGCTCGAGCGGTATGCTTGCACAGTGCAGGCGATAGTTTCGCCAAACGCCTATGTTTCTCCGCACGCCTGCATCGGTCCCGGCACCGTCGTGCTACACGGTGCGGTGATCAATGCCGGGGCGACGGTTGGCCGGAATTGCATCATCAATAGCCTGGCGCTTGTAGAGCACGACGTTACTGTCGGCGACCATTGTCATGTTGCTACCGGCGCTCGCATCAACAGTGGCGTCCAGATCGGGGATGGAAGTTTCATTGGAAGCGGCTGCTCGATTCGCCAAGGTGTTACTGTGGGGCGACGCTGCATCGTCGGGATGGGGTTAGCTGTCCGTCGCAGTTGCGGCGATGATGTCGTGGTTCGCTAATATGGAGGAAACTGTGAAAACGTTAATCATCGCTGAAGCAGGCGTCAACCATAACGGCGACTTGGGCATGGCCTGCCAACTGCTCGATGCCGCGGCAGATGCCGGAGCCGATCTTGTCAAATTTCAGACTTTCCGGGCTGACAGGCTGGTTACTCGGACGGCCGCCAAGGCCGATTACCAGAAAGTTACGACGGCAGCCGAGGAGTCGCAACACACGATGATTCGGCGTCTCGAACTCAGCGATGCCATGCACGACGTATTGATCGAGCGCTGCCACCAGCGTGGGATAGAGTTTTTCTCGACTGCCTTCGATCTTGACAGCCTAGATTATCTGATGCGTCTCGGGATGGCGCGGGTCAAAGTTCCATCCGGGGAAATTACCAATTTGCCTTATTTGCGGCAGGTTGGGCGGTGCGGCAAGCCGGTCATCCTGTCTACCGGTATGGCCACGCTCGGCGAAATTGAGGCGGCGATTGAGGTTTTTGAAAGAGAGGGGATGCGGCGCACGGATTTGACTGTGCTGCATTGCAATACCGAGTATCCGGTGCCAATGGCGGAAGTCAATTTGCGGGCGATGCTGTCGATCCGGGATGCCTTCGGCGTCCAAGTTGGTTTTTCTGATCATACCGAGGGGATCGAGGTCGCGATTGCCGCGGTGGCGCTTGGTGCTACCGTTATCGAGAAGCACTTCACTTTGGACCGCAATCTTCCAGGACCTGATCATCGAGCCAGCATTGAAGCTGACGAGCTGGCACGCTTGGTTCATTCTATCCGTAACATTGAACAGGCGATGGGCGACGGCATCAAGCGCCCGAGCGCAAGCGAACTGCGTAATCGCCCAATTGCGCGCAAGTCTCTGGTTGCAGCCAAGCCCATTGCCCGCGGGGAATTGTTCAGCGAAGCCAATCTTGGGGTGAAGCGACCAGGAACCGGCATCTCCCCGATGCGCCTGGATGAGTTGCTTGGCAAAGCGGCGACGCATGACTTCAATATGGACGAACTGATCGAGCCATGAGTCGCAAGGTTTGTGTTATCACCGGAACCCGTGCCGAGTACGGCTTGCTCCGCTGGCTGATGGGGGATATCGCCGATGACCCCGACTTGACTCTTCAACTTGTAGCGACCGGAATGCATCTTTCTCCTGAGTTCGGAGAAACTTCCATAGAGATCGAGGATGATGGTTTCAGGATCGACAAGAGAGTCGAAATGCTTCTGAGCGCCGATACGCCCACCGCAATAGGGAAATCGATTGGGCTGGGGCTCATTGGATTTTCCGACGCGCTCAGCGAATTGGCTCCGGATCTGGTAATCGTGCTCGGTGACCGATTCGAGATCCTTTCGGCGGTGGTTGCTGCACTTGTTGCGCGAATCCCGGTTGTTCATCTGCATGGCGGTGAGTTGACAGAAGGCGCCGTCGACGATGCTATCCGGCATGCGATTACCAAGATGGCCCATGTTCATTTTGTGGCCACCGAGGCCTATCGCCGTCGTGTTATCCAGCTTGGCGAGTTTCCTGATCGTGTCCATTGCGTCGGCGGACTCGGCGTCGACGCAATCCAGCGTCTTCCTAGGATGGGGCGGGAGGAACTTGAGACATCACTGGGCTTCGCGTTTCGGGAGAGGAACCTCTTGGTGACCTTCCATCCGGCGACCTTGGAGGATGCATCGGAGACTGCGCAGATGGCAGAACTATTGGCCGCACTCGATACACTTGACGATGTAGGCCTGATCTTCACCTTACCCAATGCTGATGCTGGTGGTCGCGGATTGATTCGCCAAGTTGAGGCATTCGTCGGTGGCCGTCGTAACGCTTGTGCCTTCGCGTCACTGGGACAATTACGCTATCTCTCGTGCATGGCACTAGTAGATGGTGTCGTCGGAAATTCATCCAGCGGTATCTTGGAGGCACCGTCGTTCCAAATCGGGACGGTAAATGTTGGTGATCGGCAGCGCGGTAGGCTTCAGGCCTCAAGCATCATCAATTGTGCACCGGCGCGGGGAAGTATTGCACAGGCTATTAGCACTCTGTTTTCTCCGAAATTTCGGGCAAACCTTTACAATGTCGTCAATCCCTATGGAAATGGTGGTGCGTGTTCGCAAATCGTTTCTGAAATCAAGCACCTGGAACTGGATGGACTGGTGAAAAAAACGTTCTTTGACTTGCCTGAGAACATTTTCGGGGCGTTGCGATGAGCCTTCCCGAAAGTGTTTGGCGCAAAGTGATCCTACCGCCCTCGGGAAATGTCAAGGATGCAATCGCGAACCTGAACGAGACCGGACTGCAAATCGTACTGGTAGTTGACGGTACAGGGGGGCTGTTGGGGACTGTGACGGATGGCGACATCAGGCGCGGATTGTTGCGTGGCCTGCAGTTGGAGTCGTCACTGACCGGTGTCATGCGTAGCAATTCACTGGTTGTCACGCCAGAAATGGGTCGAGAAATGGTTGTGCATCTGATGCGCGCGAACAAACTGCGCCAAGTACCGGTCGTTGATGCCCAGCACCACGTTCTTGGCCTGCATCTTTGGGACGAAGATACTGGCACCGAAGCGCGCCCCAATCCAATGGTGATCATGGTTGGTGGCTTGGGCAAGCGCCTTCGGCCGCACACCGAAACCTGCCCAAAGCCGATGCTATTGGTCGCTGGCAAGCCCATGCTCGAACATATTATCGAACGAGCGAAGGCTGAGGGGTTCCGTCACTTTATACTTGCGGTCCAGTACCTTAGCTATATCATTGAAGACTACTTCGGAAATGGTGACCGCTGGCAGGTGCGTATCGACTATCTGCGCGAGCCATTTCCCCTTGGGACAGCTGGGGCTCTAGGCTTGCTTGATCCTGTTCCGGCGGTGCCGTTCGTGGTCACCAATGGCGATGTCCTGTCCGATATACGGTATGGCGAACTCCTCGATTTTCACTCCCGGCATGTAGCGCTCGCAACGATGGCTGTTCGCCAGCATGAGTGGCAACACCCGTTCGGCGTCGTGCAGACTGACGGCATTGATATCATTGGCTTCGAGGAGAAGCCAGTGGCCCGGACTCACATCAATGCAGGCATCTATGCGTTGAGCCCGGAAGCACTCGGATTGATCAGTCCGAATACTTATTACGACATGCCGACGTTGTTCGAACAGCTTCAATCCGAAGGAAGACGGACTGTCGCTTACCCGATGCATGAGCCATGGCTTGATGTCGGACGGCCTGACGATTTGAACCGCGCCAATGCGGAAAACGGAAACATAACCTGAACGATTGCGAAATGGAAAAGATTAAATATCCCAACCCCATCGAACTGAGCCCCTTCGCAAGGGACTGCGCCAACCCGGATGCACGCTATGGGTTGCCGACGCATGTCACCTACTGCAAGAAGTGCATCATCTCTAATCAGCGGCCGAACTCAGCTGTCGAGTACAAGCACACCAAAGATTCCAAGAAGTCGACCATCCATTTCGATGAGGACGGTGTTTGCGACGCTTGCAAGTTTGCCGAGAAAAAGAAGCATAGTATTGACTGGGTGGATAGGGAAAAACGCCTGCGTGACCTTTGCGACAAGCACCGTAAACATGATGGCTCATATGACTGCATCGTCCCGGGCTCGGGCGGGAAGGACAGTTTCTACGCTTCACATATCCTGAGGACAAAGTATGGCATGCACCCTCTGACCGTCACTTGGGCGCCACACGTCTATACCGACTGGGGATGGAAGAATTTTCAGTCCTGGATTCACGCTGGACACGACAACTATCTAATGACACCGAATGGCCGCGTACATCGCCTGCTGACCCGTTTGTCAACCGAATTACTCTTCCACCCTTTCCAAGCTTTTATGTTCGGCCAGAAGTCGCTGGCCCCGAAGATGGCCTTATTGTTCGACATCCCACTGGTCTTCTACGGAGAGAATGAGGCTGAATATGGCAATCCGATTGGCGATACGGATTCGGCCAAGCGCGACTGGTCGTACTTCACGGCCGAGGACCAATCACAGATTTTCCTAGGCGGGGTGTCGGTATCTGATCTCAAGGCACAGTTCGGTATCGATCAAAATGATTTGCAGCCCTATCTACCTGCCGACCCGAGCCGGATCGCAGAGAAAAATATCGAAGTGCACTACTTGGGGTACTACCTGAAATGGCACCCGCAGTCTTGCTACTACTATGCTGTCGAGCATGGTGGTTTTCAGGCTTCTCCGGAGCGGACTCCAGGTACCTATTCAAAATACAACAGCATCGACGATCGGATCGACGACCTGCACTACTACACCACGGGTATCAAGTTCGGAATCGGTCGCGCCACCTACGATGCAGCCCAGGAAATTCGCTCCGGTGATATCGAGCGGGATGAAGGTGTGGCCTTGGTCAAGCGTTTCGATCACGAATTTCCGGAACGTTTTGCCAACGAGTTGTTTACCTATTTGAGCCTGCCTGAAAAGGAGTTTTCGGTTGCCAGCAAGATGTTTGAGCAACCGATGATGGATCGCGAGTACTTCAGCCTCCTGACTGATCAGTTCCGGTCGCCGCATCTGTGGTTCTACGAAAACGGAGAATGGAAACTTCGTCATGCCGTCTGGCAAGAGAACCGGTGATATAGCCCGTGGCGAATATTCGACTTATTGCACGTCTCGATATCAAAGGGGCAAACCTGATCAAGGGGGTCCATCTCGAGGGCTTGAGGGTGGTTGGTTCTCCCGGGGAGCATGCACTTCGCTACTACCAGCAGGGAATCGATGAACTGCTTTACATGGACTGCGTTGCCAGTCTCTATGGAAGAAATCACCTGGCGGAAATCGTTCGGTCGGCAGCAAAGGATATTTTCGTACCAATGACGGTTGGGGGCGGCATCCGCTCCGTCGAGGATGCGACGAGCATCCTGCGCGCCGGGGCAGACAAGGTCGCGATTAATACCGCTGCAGTGGCCAATCCGAAGCTGATCACCGAGGTTGCTCGCAAGTTCGGCAGCCAGTGCATGGTGTTGTCAATCGAGGCCAAGCAGGTCGGCATGGACCGTTGGGAGGTCTACACCGACAACGGCCGAGAACGGACAGGGATCGATGTTGTGGACTGGGTTAAGCGCGGCGTTTCGAACGGGGCAGGGGAGATCCTGCTGACATCGGTCGACCGGGAGGGGACCCGCAAAGGATTCGACATTCCACTCGTGCGTGCTGTGACATCGGAAGTCTCGGTACCCGTTATTGCAAGTGGGGGGATGGGGAAAACGACCGATCTTCTCGAGGTGGTACGAGACGGCGAGGCCAACGCTGTGGCGATGGCAGACATCCTTCATTATGGACGGGCCGGGGTCGGCGAGATCAGAACGCTCGCCCGCGAAGCCGGCCTCGGGGTAAGACGCTATGGCTAATCCAGAAATTACCGTCATTGATTATGGCGTCGGCAATCTGCTCAGTGTCCAGCGCGGCCTGGAGCATTGTGGTGCCAGCGTGCTTCTGACTTCCGATCCAGCGCAGGTCCGCGCTGCGGCGCGAGTCGTCCTGCCCGGTGTAGGTGCATTCAGCAACGCAATGACTGCCTTGCGGGAACTCGGGCTTGTGCCTGCAATCCAGGAGATCGCAGCCAGAGGTACGCCTTTGCTCGGCATCTGTCTCGGAATGCAATTGCTACTCGATGAAAGTGACGAATTTGGCCTGACGGCCGGGCTCGGGATCATTCCAGGGAGGGTTGTCGCCATTCCGGTGCGGACTGTTCAACAGGAAGCGCAAAAGATTCCACATATCGGTTGGAACGAACTTCAACCAGCCGGAACCTCATCCTGGCAGAAGACCATGTTGGAAGACGTCATGTTCGGTGAGGCGGTCTATTTCGTTCACTCCTTCATGGCAGTTCCCAGCGATCCTGCACACAGGCTGGCTGATTGCCTCTACGGCGGCCATCGTATTCCGGCTGTCATCGGCAAGGGGCGAACCACTGGCTGCCAGTTCCATCCGGAAAAAAGTGGGGAAGTCGGATTGAAAATCCTGAGACGCTTCTGTGCGAGTTGAGCGTGTCTTGATCGTCGGGCTTGGCAGCATCGGTCAGCGCCACTTGCGATTGGCCCGGGAAATGCTGCCCGGTGCGCTCATCATGGTGTTGCGTCATCGGCCGTCGGAAGAAATTCCCGAATTTGCCGACGCCTGCTGTTCATCGATCGACGACGCACTGGCATTTGTCCCGAATATTGCGGTAATCGCCAGTCCGTCGGCTATGCATGCGGCGATGGCCTTGCCGCTGGCGGAAGCGGGCGTGCATCTGTTGATTGAGAAGCCACTGGATGCCTCTGCTGAGGCCGCAGTACCGCTCGTCCGCAGTGTTGCGGATCGGGGCGTCGCCTGCCTGATCGGGTACAACCTGCGCTTCCTGCCCTCTCTCGGGGCTTTCCGTGAATTCGTCCATTCAGGGCGGATCGGTCGGGTGCTGTCCGTTCGCTGCGAAATTGGCCAGTATCTGCCTAGCTGGCGTCCCGGAAACGATTACCGGGCAGGAGTGTCAGCCTCGCGGGAACTCGGGGGCGGGGCTGTTCTGGAACTAAGCCATGAGATTGATTATCTACGCTGGATATTTGGGGAAATTGCGTGGGTCAAGGCTGCGCTCAGCCGGCAGAGCGATCTCGAGATCGATGTCGAGGATACTGCACATCTGATCCTCGGGTTCGTTCCGGAGGAGAACCGGCAACCGCTGCTCGGAACGTTGACCATGGATTTCATCCGGCATGACACGACCCGGACCTGCATCGCGATCGGTGAGAGTGGGTCACTGCGTTGGAACGCGCTGACCGGAACCGTTGATTGTTTCGATGCCGGCAGTTCGGGCTGGACTCCGCTCGTCTCCAGTCCGCATCAGCGCGATGATAGTTATCGGGCCGAATGGGCTCATTTCCTGGCCTGTGTCCGTCGGGAGGTCGCGCCGCTGATCTCGGCCGAAGACGGCTGGCGCACGTTGTACGTAGCCGATGCCGCACGGCGTGCTTCTGCGGAAGGTCGAACGGTCAGTGTCGATTTGGAGTTTGCTTGATGAGAGCCATCGCTTTTATCTTTGCTCGCGGTGGTTCAAAAGGACTGCCTGGAAAGAACATTCGTCCGCTGTGCGGAAAACCTCTAATTGCTTGGTCAATTGAGCATGCGCGGGCTGTTTCGCGCATCGCAAGGGTTATTGTGTCCACCGATTCCGAAGAAATCGCTGCCGTTGCTCGCGATTATGGGGCTGAGGTGCCATTTATCCGGCCAGCTGATTTGGCTCGTGATGAAAGTCCAGAGTGGTTGGCTTGGCGACATGCGCTTGAGTTTGTCCGTAGCGAGGAATCACGACTTCCTGATGCGATGGTCTCTGTCCCTGCAACGGCACCTTTGCGCTTTCCTGAGGATATCGAACGATGTCTCGATCTGTTTGCAGAGGGGGACTCTGACGTCGTCATTACGGTCTCGGCATCCCATCGCAGTCCCTACTTCAATATGGTCAGGGAGTTTGGAAACGGCACGGTTGGTCTGGTTATTCCGCCGGCGACTTCGATTTCCCGGCGCCAAGATGTGCCCGAAGTATTTGATATGGCGACCGTAGCCTATGTCGCTCGTCCGGAATTCGTCCTCGAACGCAATGCGGTCTTCGAGGGGCGGGTCAAGGCTATCAAGTTGCCGCTGGAGCGGGCTATCGATATTGATTCCCTGTATGACTTTCGCTTGGCCGAGTTCCTGATGCAATCGAAAGAGCATAACTGATATGACAATTCACGAGATGATGAGCCTTCGCGGGCGTCGTGTACTTATCACGGGAGCTGCAGGCTTTCTCGGTAGAGTTCTGGCCGATACGATGGCCCAACTCGGCGCCGATCTGGTGCTGGTTGATAGGGGGGACTCGTCCCAAGAGGAACTGGCAGCTGACCTGAGGAAGAAATGGTCGGTCGAAGTTGTTTGCCGTGCCTGCGACCTTGAGTCGCAGGATGAGCGGCAAGGCTTGGTGGAGTGGGTCAGTTGCGATGACCGCCTAAGCGTTTTGATCAACAATGCCGCCTTTGTCGGTACTTCGGGGCTGAAGGGATGGGCGGTCCCGTTTGAGCAACAGACACTGGAAGCATGGCGGCGTGCCATCGAGGTTAATTTGACGGCAATTTTTCACCTTTGCCAAGGTTTGGCACCCATCATGTCGCAGTCTGTCGGCGCCAGCATCGTCAATGTGGCTTCGATCTACGGCGAATATGGACCAGACTGGAGCTTGTACGCCGGAACCTCAATGAGCAACCCGGCAGCATATGGCGCTTCGAAGGGCGGCCTAATCCAGTTGTCCCGCTGGTTGGCGACAACAATTGCACCGAGTATCCGTGTCAACACGATTTCGCCTGGGGGAATTTTCAGAAACCAGCCGCAAGAATTCGTTGAGCGCTATGAGCAGAGGACGCCCCTGGGGCGGATGGCGACTGAGAATGATTTTCGGGGTGCGCTAGCGTACTTGGCGAGCGATCTGTCTGGCTATGTGACCGGGCAAAATCTGATGGTGGATGGTGGATGGGGGGTGTGGTAATGAAGGTTCTGATTGAGCCCGGAAATTCCAGAAACGTACTGGCGACCATAGCAATTGGCGATGCCTACTACGGCGCATGGGAAAAATATGCGCAGGCGGGTTGGGAGTCATACTGCCGCCGGCATGGGCTAGGGTTGATTGTTTTTGATCAAGACTTGCTGTCTTCGGACCTCCCAACCTGGAAGAAGGCTACATGGCAGAAAATGTTGATCGCAGAGAAGTTGGTCGACTCGGGGCTCGAGGTGGCCAACGTGTGCTATCTCGATACCGATATCCTGATTGGCTCTTTTGCGCCAGATATATTCCAGTTCTGTGATCCTCAGACCATAGGCCTGGTTTCCCTCCGTAACGGGTTGCCATTCCCATATGACGAAGTGCTTCGTCGTATGGCTTTTCTCCGCCACTATTGCTACGACAGCGCCTATCCACTCGATTCGGCCTTGTTCATGTCGCTTGATCAGCTCTATCGACATCATGAACTGTCAGTCCAAGGTGACGAGGCTTGTATGGGCTTGATCGTTTTCAACGTCGTCAACCATGCCCACCTGATGCGCCAATGGTTTGATAAATATGATCGTTCTGTGCAGTCCATCACCAATGGCGGTGATCAAACTCACATTAATTACGAGATTCAGAATTGGGGGAAAGTCACTTGGCTCGATTATCGCTTCCAGGCAATCTGGGCATTTGAAATGGCTTGGAAGTATCCCTTTCTGTATGAAGAGCGACGAAATGATGAGGCACTGATTCGGTCGTGCATCGAAGCCTCGTTGTACCAGAACCATTTTTTACATTTCGCTGGGTCATGGCATGAAAGCAGAATGTGGAAGGTGGATGGCGTTTTTTCAGATGTACGCAGCCTGGAACTGGTTCATGCTTACCAAGGATATTTGGCTGAGACTTTAACCGGCAATCCAGTTGGCTTTGTCAAACCTTCGAATTGACTGCGCCGTGCTTTGCTTCAGGATTGAACTAGAAAAAATTGGAGATTTTGGATGAATAACTCAGAGCAAGTATTGGATCAACGTTTTCTTAACTTTACGAAATACGTTCGTCGCCAAGAGTTGGCACGATTTATGGTCCAGTACGAACTGTTCAAGAAGATCGCAGACGTCAAGGGATCGATTGTCGAGTGCGGTGTATATCAGGGTAGCGGTGTTATGGCTTGGGCGAAAATTTCAGAGACGCTTGAGCCCTACAATTTCCTGCGCAAGGTATACGGCTTCGATACTTTCGAAGGCTTCCCTAGCATTTCCGACGCTGATCTCTCAGGAGGAGCGACGGCTGCTAAGGTTGGGCATTTGAAGCCAACTTATGATGTTCTTGCAGAGTTGGGCGGGTGTATCAAGGAATTCGATGAAACCCGTTTGCTTAAGCACCAAGACAAGGTATTCCTTGTTCAGGGTGATGCAATGCAGACAATTCCAAAGTTTCTGCGTGAAAATCAGCATGTACTCGTTTCATTGCTATATCTTGATTTCGATATTTATGAGCCAACTCTCTTGGCGCTTAAGGAGTTCCTGCCAAGAATGCCCAAAGGGGCAATTATTGCATTCGATGAATTGCATGATCCAAAGTGGCCAGGCGAAACCCAAGCTTTGCTCGAAGCGTTCGACCTTAACCACTACCGGCTCGAATCACTGCCTTTTGAACCGCACATAAGTTGGATCACCATTGAATAGATGGTACTGGCCATTAAAGCGAATTGCCAGAAATGATCGATCTTCCGATTTGGAAAGCGTTAGTCGCTCGCCGTAAACGACAACGTTTACGGGGCTTGATACGAGGGTATGCCTTGCTTAAGCGGGAAGGTCGGATTGCCGACCTGAGGGCTCTTCGCAATGGGCTCGTGGACGTTGCAGTTGCCTCTCATGCTTCGGCTTCAACTCGTTTCTTTGGCGCAGGGGCCGAGCATCTCGAACGCATGCTTCGCCAGTTTGTGCTGGAGCGGTATGCAGGCCCCGCGCTGAATCGCGCGATCATTTATGCTAAGGCGAAAAGGGGGGCATCCGTTGCCCATCCTATGCCCCGAGCCTGGCGGAGATATTTGGCATCCAGCGGCGTGGCCGTGGATCATTTCCGCTCGGCCATCGCTTGGGCCGTCGTCGTGCTGATGCGTTACCTTCATGGCATCGTGACTCTAGTCCGCCTCCTACGCAGCAATCTGAATAACAATTCTAACGCCTGGGCGGAAATACAAGGCCATTACGTCTATTTCGACGGGCTAACTGCTGCCAATATTCCCCAGGTTGGAAGTTCAACTGCCAGCTATGACATCTGCTCATGGTACATACGTTGGCCTGACCGCAGTCACCTGATAACAGCGGTCTGTCATGGAGTTTCCGAAGCTGGTGCGGTGGTGGTGGATGGCGTAACCGTTAAGTATGAGCGTCCACCGTATGAGCAGTTGAGCGGTGGTCATGCTATTGTCAGATTGGCACTATGGGGAGTATGGGCAGTACTTGCGGCCGGTGTAGGTATGTTGCTGGGACGGTGGCAAAAAGCCTTGTTGCTTGCCGAAGCGGCGAAGTCACGGGCGGTTCAATTGACGACTCCAGACCGACTGGCCGTCGACTACTGGTTTCATTACTCCGGTAATGTGTTTCGTCCAATGTGGACTTATGAAGCTGAACGCCATGGTGCGGCGGTAACGATGTATTTCTACTCAACTTGCGATCAGATCAAGCTGAAATCGGGATACGCGTCGCAACGGTTCGAGTGGGGGCCGGCTTGTTGGCCGCGCTATGTCGTCTGGGATACCTTCCAAGCGGCAATGCTGCGCAGAGATCTTGGTCCCGATCCTGAGATGATCATTTCCGGCCCGATCCATTATTCTGATGCCCCACTCGCAGTCCCTCCGGTTTCGGGGACTGGATTTGCCGTATTCGACGTCCAGACTAACCGGAGGTCTGCGCACTTCGGTATTTCAACGTTAGCTGATTTCTGGGCAGCATATCCTGATGTGCACATGCGCTTTCTTCGCGATGTGCGGGATGTCTTGGCGAAGTGCGGTGGCGCCATGGTCTTGAAGGGCAAACGTGACATCGGTAGCCGGGGTGAAAAACGCTATTCAGCGCTAATGCAGGAGTTTGCAGCATCCGATGGCGTGATATTGGTCAACTCAGGTATTTCGGCCGTCCGGGTCATTCAGTGTTGTTGCGCGGGTATTTCGATTCCGTTTACGTCAACTGCGCTCTATGTTCGGGAGCAGGGACTCCCCAGCGTCTATTACGACCCTACCGGCTGGATTCAAAAGGATGACCTTGGAGCCCATGGAATACCCATCCTTTCTGGGAAGGAGGAATTGCGTGCTTGGGTCGCCGCAGTGCTGGATACGTCAGGTGTTCCTGATGCAGGGGATAAGGGCCGGGCGATCGTGTCGGGAAACTGAGACATTCCGTCATTTGTGGGTGTTACTTGTTCTGGCCTGAGTCAAACTTTAAAATGCCCCCTTTGTACTTGCCTTGTTGAATCATGTACGCCTGCCTCCAAGCAGGGCTGCCGTAGCGGAGACCCCGAAGGGCAGCTTCGATGACGAAGCAATTCAGGAGCACGTAAGTTGTCGGCGAATCGGGTATCGTTATCTGCTCCGTGACTAGTTCAGGCATTACTTATTGATCGATTTTATGGATGTGATGGGACTCTTGTTGTCTGTCGAAAATTAGTTTTGGGATAGGTATGAACGAAAGCAATTACCGTTCGCTCTGTCGGGGGTGTGACACTATTCTCCTCGCAGCGGAAGCTTCGGCAAGTCGAATGGCTATCCCTTGGTTGCACGTCATTCGGGAGCACCCGTTATTCCTCGTGCAATATGCTTCGGAATCAGACAAGTCTGGTAGCGTTGGCTCGTTTTTTACGAGCCTCCGTGCCATTGCCCATAATCTGATCGGCTGGTGCGTGCAATTGTGGCGTGCGCATAGAACACCTGGCTTCGGGATGCGTTTTAGTGAGGATTTTCCGGCACAAGCTGACGTTCTGATTGTTTCTCATTTGATTAACGTTGGACACTTGGCTCGGAGCACTGACTTCTATTTTGATACCTTGCCAGAGGTATTGGATAAGGGCGGCTACCGTACGGTTGTGGCGTTGATTAACCAGACTGGACAAGGTTATTCCGGTCGCGATGGCGGACTGATGTCGAGGTTGCCGTCGGCTCGAGCCCTCCTCGGTCGCTCGATGTCACTGGGAAGGGAGTTCGCCAATTTCATTGTTATGGGGCGGGAAACTGTCGCGTTGTGGCAGCTTGCACGTTCTGAGCGTGATACATTCCATCGAGTTCTCGCTCTGCGCGCAGCCCGGGAGGCAATGTCTGGGGGCGCGCGGGCGGCCTGTCGGCTAGGGGATCAAATCGAGGAACTTGTTCGCCACTTGCAACCCCGGTTAATCGTGACCACTTACGAAGGCCATGCTTGGGAGCGTGTTGCTTTTGAGCGTGCGCGATCAGCGAACCCACATATTCGCTGCCTCGCCTACCAACACGCGGCATTGTTTCGCCTGCAACATGGCCTCAGGAGGAATTTGGGAAAGTGCTACGATCCTGATGCGATCCTCACTTCAGGGCCAGCGGCGAAGCGCCAGCTCGATCGCATTGAGGCGCTTGCTCCTGCCGAAATACTTGTTCTTGGATCGAATCGTGCAGGATCTACTTGTGAGCCTTTGGATGCTGCGAACCGTGAGCGCAGGAAAGAATCGCCAGTTTGCCTTGTTATTCCGGAAGGCCTCGAATTAGAGTCGTGCTTGCTGTTTGAATACTCGCTGCACTGTGCCAAGGTGCTCAAGGACGTGGTCTTTCTCTGGCGCATGCATCCGGCGGCGTCGTTTTCCATACTGGCCAAAAAATATCCGATATTCCGGTCTCTTCCGGCTAATGTCATTATGTCGGAGTCTTCTCTGGATGACGATGCGGCACGTGCAAGTTGGGCGCTTTACCGAGGAACTTCGGCTATCGTCTCGGCAGTGTTGGCAGGGGCAGCGCCGGTCTATCTTCGAGTTGAGGGAGAGATGACTATTGATCCCCTCTATGAACTGAGCGATGCACGCGCCATTGTTTCCTCGATTGACGATTTTGTGGCACTAGTGGATGGCGATAAGCGAGAGTTTCCAACGGATGCACAGGCCGAGATGGCTGCTTGCTACTGTATGGAAGTCTTTTCGCCGATGACGCCTGAGGTTGTTGTCGACTATCTTAACCGAATCGATCGGAGTTCAAATGTCACCGGCTGATAGGGACGCGACCACTCTTCCATTGTCGGTGGTAATTGCTACTCTCGGCGCCAAGGTTCTCGAGCAGACGATCCAAAATCTAAATGGCGGGACTTGCATTCCAAATGAAATTCTTGTCTGCATTCCCGAGGGAG
>OCTV010000350.1_pt1 | contig 18576 bp, 18 predicted proteins | sample 1539101 | NCBI WGS metagenome assembly OCTV01 (sample SAMEA3991422, study PRJEB22521) | metagenome | biome: anthropogenic terrestrial biome; feature: sewage plant; material: sludge | place: Sweden | collected 2012-09-26 | reverse complement strand
TTTATCCTCAACAGAAATTCTCCTACTATTACATTGCCTGATATTATTGATAACAGTTCACTTAGAGAAGCTATGGCTAAGTTGACCGCAATGGGATTTAAACTTGGTATGCCTGAATATATATCTGGTGAAAAAGACTGGGTATATGGTATTCTTGTTCGAGGACATCATGTGATGGCTGGTGATAGAATTTCTGTTGAGGATAAACTTATAATTCAGGTTGGTAACGGAAAGAGAGATGTTTCTGATTCTGTGGATTATGTTGACCCGACTAGTCCTGATATTGAGGAAAATAATGGAGATGCTGACGGGTTTGAAGTCGTATCTGGTTCAGAAGCTACAGAACCTGAACATTCAGAATCAAACAAAACAACACCATAAAGAAAAATAAATGATTGAAGATATAAACGAAATTGAAGAATTTGAAACAGACGATCAACAGCTCTATGAACATTGGAAGATAGAGGTTGATCCTGGACAGGCTCAGGTGCGTATTGATAAGTTTCTTTCTGAGAAAAATCCTTATCAGAGTCGTAATAGAATTCAACAGGCTGCCGAATCTGGATTTATCCGTGTTAACGGAATCTCGGTGAGAAGCAACTATAAAGTGCGTCCTAATGACGTGATAACCCTTATGCTCGACCGTCCTAAGCATGATACTAGTATCGTTGCTGAGGATATTCCGCTTGATATCGCCTATGAAGATGATGATGTTATAGTAGTTAATAAAAAAGCTGGTATGGTGGTTCATCCTGGAGCCGGAAACTTTACGGGTACTCTGATAAATGCGATAGCATGGTATTTGAAGGACTTGGAAGGATTCGATGCTAATGATCCTGAGGTTGGACTTGTTCACCGAATAGATAAGGATACAAGCGGACTTATTTTAGTTGCTAAAACGGCATGTGCGAAGACAGAATTAGGAAAACAGTTTTTCAACAAGACCACACATCGTAGTTACAATGCGCTAGTATGGGGAAATGTTGTCGAAGACGAGGGTAGGATAGAAGGGAATGTTGCCCGTGATCCTAAAAACAGATTGCGCATGAAGGTGTTTGCCGCGGACAGTGGACTTGGTAAGACAGCTGTAACTCATTACAAAGTTCTTGAACGTTTTGGATATACCACACTTGTCGAATGTATACTTGAGACTGGACGTACACATCAGATACGTGCACACATGAAGAGTATCGGTCATCCTTTGTTTGCTGATGAGATGTATGGAGGAAACGAGATACTTCGTGGGCAGCGTAGTAGTACTTATAAGGCATTCATTCAGAATTGCTTTAAGATTTGTCCTCGTCAAGCTCTGCATGCCAAGACATTGGGCTTTGTGCATCCTACAACAGGAAAGCAGATGGACTTTGATTCTCAATGGCCAGCCGATTTCAGCAGTCTTATTGATAAATGGAGGGGGTACATAAAAGGTACTACACAAGATACTTTTGCAGAATAAAATATATATAATAAAAATGGAAAATTTAAAGAGAAACATAGCCATAGTATGTGGTGGTGATTCATCAGAGCATGACGTATCTCTGCGATCTGCTCAGGGACTATACTCTTTCTTTAACAAGGAACGTTACAATCTTTATATTGTTGACGTGAAGGGTACCGATTGGCATGTAAACTTTGATAACGGTGATACCGCTGAAATAGACAAGAATGATTTCTCGTTTGTTATGTCTGGTAAATCTGTTTATTTTGATTATGCTTATATCACTATTCACGGACAGCCTGGAGAGAATGGAGTAATGCAAGGTTATTTCGATCTTATACATTTGCCTTATTCTACAAGTGGAGTTCTTGTTGAGGCTATGACTTTTGATAAGTTTGTACTTAACAACTATCTTCGTGGTTTTGGTGTAAAGGTAGCAAACAGTCTTTTGTTGCGTCGTGGCGAACAGTATGACGAAACTGAAATTGAAAAGAAGATAGGTATGCCTTGTTTCGTAAAACCTGCTGCTGATGGCAGTAGCTTTGGTGTTTCAAAAGTAAAGAATGCCGATCAGCTTGCTCCTGCTCTTCGTGTTGCCTTTATGGAGAGTAATGAGGTGATGATAGAAGGGTTCTTGGATGGAACAGAAATATCTCAGGGTGTATACAAGACAAAGACTAAGTCTGTTGTTTTACCTGCAACAGAAGTTGTTACAAGCAATGAATTCTTTGATTACGATGCCAAGTATAACGGTCAGGTTCAGGAAATTACTCCAGCGCGTCTTAATCCTGAGACTGCTGCTAAGGTAGCTCTAGAGACAAGCCGTATCTATGACATTCTTCATGCAAACGGTATCATCCGTATTGATTATATAATATCTAAGGATAAGGACGGAAACGATGTTGTGAATATGCTTGAAATCAATACTACTCCTGGTATGACAGTGACAAGTTTTATTCCTCAGCAGGTTCGTGCGGCAGGTCTTGACATAAAGGACGTGCTTAGCGATATAGTTGAAAATCAATTCTGAAAATATGATTATACCAAAAGAGTTCGATGATATACGCCCTTGGGAGGAAGATGATCTCCCCGAGGCGTATAACAGATTGCTTTCAAATGAACAGTTTAAAAGCGTTTTAGCTTATTTGTATCCAGATGTTCCATTTGATGCTGTTGCCAAGAAAATGCGCAGTTGCAGAAATGGTCATGAGTTTCAATTGGCTTTCAGTTACGATTTTATTGGAAATATTCTCAAGAAGGTAAGTACCGGATGTGAGATGAATTCTGAAAAAATTGATAACACAAAGCGCTATACTTTTGTAAGCAATCATCGTGACATCGTTCTCGACTCGGGTATCTTGGATAAGTTGCTTGTTGACGCTAAGTTTACTACAACATGTGAAATTGCTATTGGTGATAATCTTCTTTCGCTTCCTTGGATAAAGGATGTGGTGAGGGTTAACAAGAGCTTTATTGTTGAACGTGGATTGCCTATGCGTCAGATGCTGATGTCTAGCAAGCGTTTGTCTGAATATATGCATTTCGCCGTTAGTGAAAAGCACGAGAATATATGGATTGCGCAGCGTGAGGGCAGGGCAAAGGATAGCAATGACCATACTCAGGAAGCTCTTCTTAAAATGATGACTATGGGAGGAACTGGCAGTATTGTAGATCGTCTTAAGAGTTTACATATTGTTCCTCTTTCTATATCTTATGAATATGATTCTTGCGATTTTCTTAAGGCACGTGAGTTTCAACTGAAACGTGACGTTGAAGGTTGGAAGAAAGAACCTCAGGATGATATCGTGAGTATGCAGACTGGCCTCATTGGGCATAAGGGACATGTGCATTATCAATGTGCTGAGTGCATAGATGATTTCCTTGATACGATAGGGGCAGATGTTCCAAAGACAGATTTTTACAGAATGGTTGCTGAACATATTGATAAAGGTATTTTCAATGGTTATATGCTTTATCCAGGTAACTATGTAGCTTTGGATCTTCTTAATGGTTCTTCAGAATTTGCTGGTAAGTTCTATACTCAGGAACAGAAGGCTAAGTTTGAAACTTATATATCAGGTCAGCTAGCAAAGATTGAACTTCCGAATAAGGATGAAGACTTCCTGCGTGAACGTATGCTTACAATGTATGCTAATCCATTGAGAAATTATTTATCCGTAAGATGAAAAGAAACTTTATTATAATAGGCGTTTTAGTTATGTTTGCTCTTTTGGGATGTAAAGACGATAACTATGATAGCGGAGATGGAAAGTATTCATATATCAAGGCTGATTTTGTAGAGGCTCATACTGTTTCTGCAAAAGAGATAAACTATGTGATAACAGATGACGGTGATTCTTTGGCTCTAAGTCCGCATGTTTCTGCTGACTGGGCTGCGAAGTCTGACTCTGACTATCGTGCGCTGCTTTATTATTATAATAATGTCGACAATAATACAACAACGACATACAGCATTTCGCGTGTGCCTGTTGTTGCATATCATCCTCAAAGTGATTTTAAGGAAATACATACCGACCCTGTTAACTTTGAAAGTGCATGGCTAAGCACCAACCGTAAATACCTTAATATTGGCTTTTATGTCAAGACAGGGCAACAAGATGGCTCTACTAATTCTCAGGTAATCTCAATGATTAATGATGGAGTAGTAGTAAGGTCTGACGGCACTAATGAGTTGTGCCTTCGTATGTATCATGACCAAAATGGAGTACCTGAGTATTATTCCACTAAAGGCTATATAAGTATTCCTATAGCCAAATTGTCAAAGGGCTATATTATACATCTTTCCATTAACACATATAATGGAATAATCACAAAGGACTTTACGATTTAGAATTTAGTGATATAGTCAAATGAAGTGACTGCTATTTAGCTAGTAACTATGTTTTGTTAATTAAATTCTGGCGCAAGATGGACAGAGTGTTATGGTTTAGTAAGACAAGCTCTTTTCTTTGTTCTATAATCAAACTATAAAAAAATAAAAAAGTTTGTAAAAAACTGAAAGTCCACCACCTTTTCACTTAACAACCTATCTCACAGGCAGTTAAGCGGTGGTGGTAAAATCAATGTCCACCACTGTCCTCCACTCTTTGGTATCCCGATTAAGTTCACTATTAATTTGTTAATGACTAGTATTGGTTAATTATGGGTTCTTCGTCAATTTAAGGGGGTGATATCCTCTATAAACCTAACACGGCTAAAGACTATGTTTGATAAAACTCAATCAGTGTAAAATATATGTATGGTGTAATTAGCATAATTGCGAAAAAAACGCCAAAAACAGGTATGTTCGAGAGTTTAATGTCACTTTTAGACCGATAATGTCACTTAATGTCACTCGCTCATCCCTTATAAACAAAGGGTTTGTGACAAAGTGACATTAGTGACATTGAAAAAACTTTTTCTGGTAGCGTGTCTTTAGCCATATTAGGTTCTGTTATTAAATAAGTTGTCTAATCTTACCAGATTGGTTGTCTGACTTTAGCCGAAATAGATTTATCACTCCCCTAAATTGACGAAGAATCTGATTATGTGTTCACATGATTAAGATAGACCTATAAACTAAAATTTGGATTCACGAAATAAGGCAGAGTGATTAGGGCCTAATCACTCTGCAGTTTACGAAGAAGGAGGGAGTGATTGGACCCTAATCACTATTCGATAGAATAACAAACACAATAGCAAAGCTTACTCAAGCGATTTTTTATGTTGAGCTGTGTGAACTATGTACTCACTCTAAACTATTGATTGATAATACATGCCAGCTTTTTTCCTTGAAAGATCAGTTACAGCAAACTGCGTATTATCTCTGGCAGATTATGACAAAAGTCATGCGCGCAAAGACTTGAAAATTCATTTCTACGATCAAAAGTTTGCATTATATCGACATAAAGTTTCCAATCCTACGATCAAAAGTTTTTATTCCTTCGATTAAACGTTTCCGTTTCTATATGGAAAACATTCTGTTTAAAAAAACGGGATTGATTTTTGACAATACAAAATCACCTCGAAATACGCTCTATTTTGCGTTACATCGTTATAACACCCATTAATGACGTAGCTAGTACGTAGCTTACCGTAGCTATTTTTTTGCTTTTATTTTCAATAATGCTCGTAAATAAGGGGCTTTCAAGCATAAGCGTAGCTGCGTAGCTATTTATTTAAAAACGATTAGAGTTCCTGATTATTTGTTTGAAGATTTTAGAAGTATATTTAATGTTAATGTATTTCCTCATAACATTGATGTTCTGCCTGATGGAAAAATAAATTCAAACTCTGCTATTATAATAAATGGAACACCAGAATCAGAGAAAATGATTGGTAATTTTGAGAAAACATCAAACTAACTTTGCCAAGTGTACGCCTAAGCTATTAAAAATATTGTCTTTTATGGCATTAAAAATAGAAAAGAAATAAGTATATCATGTTGAGTTTTCTTGTCTTTGCAAGTCCCTAACCAACATGATATTCTTTTATGGAACAAAAAAAGCGAGATTAAATAATCTCGCTTAATATATTTAGGTCTTCATCTGTTGTTGCCCATGAAGTTACAAAACGACATACGAAGTTTTGGGCGTCATAAGGTTCCCAATGAGTGAACATAACTTGTTGTTCAAGTTCTTTCATCTTGTCATTCGGAATAATAACAAACTGCTGATTAGTAGGTGAGTCAAGAAAGAACTTATAGCCCTTTGCTGCAAACATCTGCTTCATCTTTTCTGCCATTTCTATTGCATGTTTTGAAATCTCAAGATAAAGGTTGTCAGTAAATAATGCATCAAACTGTATGCCGATAAGTCTACCTTTTGCCATTAATGCTCCATGCTGCTTTATCGTAGTGAAGAAATGCTTTGGTGCTTTCTTTGGAAATACCACAGCCTCTCCGCACAATGCTCCAACCTTTGTGCCACCAATATAGAAAACATCACAATGAGAGGCGATGAATTTGAGGTCAACATCACTTTTAAGTGACATTATTCCATAGCCCATTCTTGCTCCATCAATAAACAAATGGAGATCGTTCTCTTTGCAGACATTGTATATGTTGTTAATCTCTTCTGCAGAATATATAGTTCCGTATTCTGTAGGATAAGTTATATATACCATTCCTGGCTGCGCAAGGTGGTCTGTGCTCTCATCATTAACAAACCAGTTCATGTAATCGCTCAATTCCTTTGCGCTTATCTTGCCATCGTGGGCAGGAAGGTCAATTACCTTATGACCTGTAAATTCAACGGCTCCAGCCTCATGAATGTTGATATGTCCAGTCTTTGCCGAAATCACAGCCTCGTAGCTTTGCAGCATACCATCAATTACTGTCATATTAGTCTGTGTTCCTCCACTAAGGAAATATATATCGGCTTCTGGTGCATTGCATACTTTGCGAATCTTGTCTTTAGCAGAATCGCTCCATTCATCGAATCCGTATGTAAGGCTTTGTTTTGAGTTGGTCTCTAGCAAGTGCTGCAATACATTTGGGTGAGCACCGTTATTATAGTCACATTCAAAAGATATCATATAATGATTTTTTTTATTATAAACTCTCAAGCATACGCTTTATCACAACCTCCGCACTAATCTCGCGATTGGCAGCTTCTGGTATTACTAAACTATGGTCGCTTTCTATCACGTCGTCAGTAACGATAAGTCCTCGTCTTACTGGCAGACAGTGCATGAAATAACCGTTGTTGGTCCAGCTCATGTGTTCTGTGTCTACAGTCCATGAAGGGTCACTGTTGATAATCTTTCCATAATCAGCAATATTGGCCACACCAGGACAACTCCAGTTTTTAGCATAGATGAAATCGGCATTCTCAAAAGCCTTTTTCTGATTGTATTCAATCTTGGCATTTCCAGCAAACTTTGGATCAAGTTCGTATCCCTCAGGATGAGTGATTACAAAATCCACGTCAGCAGCATTCATCCACTGTGCAAAACTGTTAGGGACTGCCTGTGGAAGACTCTTGCAATGAGGAGCCCAAGAAAGAACAACTTTTGGACGAGCCGTTTGCTTATATTCCTCAATAGTGAAGAGGTCGGCAAAAGCCTGCAAAGGATGAACAGTAGCAGTTTCCATTGCGAATACAGGACGTCCGCTATATTTTACGAATTGATTTACAATTGTTTCAGCGTAATCAAAATCTCTGTCGCTGAGACCTGCAAACGAACGGATGCCAATGATGTCGCAATAGCTTCCCATTACAGGAATGGCTTCGAGAAGATGTTCGCTCTTGTCTCCGTCCATAATCACTCCACGTTCAGTTTCCAGTTTCCATGCACCTGCATTGACATCTAGCACAATTACGTTCATGCCAAGATTCATTGCAGCCTTCTGTGTTGACAGACGTGTGCGCAATGAATTATTAAAAAATATCATCAGCAAGGTTTTGTTCTTGCCAATTTCCTGATAACCGAAACGGTTGTTCTTTATTTCCTTTGCCTCAGCCAAAGCATCGTTAAGATTCCCGAGGTCTTCTACATTAAAAAAAGTCTTCATATTCTATTGATTTTATGATCTTATCTGTCCGTGTCCCTCAATAAGCCATTTGTAGGTTGTTATTTCTTCAAGTGCCATTGGTCCACGTGCCCCCAATTTCTGAGTGCTTATACCTATTTCGGCCCCAAGTCCAAACTGCGAACCGTCGGTGAAGCTTGTTGGAGCATTTACGTAAACGCAAGCAGCATCAACCAATGTCTGGAATTTGTGCTGTGCCTCAATGTCTTCTGAGATAATGCTTTCACTGTGTCCACTGCCGTATTTGTCAATATGTTGAATGGCCTCGTCAAGAGAGTCTACTGTCTTAATACCCATTTGCATGCTTAACCATTCTGTATCCCAGATGTCTTGAGTGACTTCTTTCAAAAGATGGTCAGGATAGTGGCCGTTTAAAGCATTGAAAGCTTTTTCGTCAGCATGGATAATCACTTTGCTTTCAGCAAGTTTACTGCAGATTTCAGATAAGTCATTCAATCTGCTGCTGTTAATGATAAGAGTATCTAAAGCATTGCAGACACTGCACCTGCGACATTTGGCATTATGGATAATGTCTTTCCCAATATTAACGTCTCCGCTCTCGTCAAAGTAGCAGTGCACAACTCCCGCACCAGTTTCTATAACTGGAATCTTCGCAGTGTCGCGCACAAAATTTATCAATCGCTTGCTTCCTCGTGGAATACATAGGTCTATGTATCCTACCGCTGTAAGCATTTCTGCTGTAGCCTCATGAGTAGCCGGGAGTAATTCCACTATAGCTGTATTGATATTGAATTTCTTAAGTACCTCATGTATTACTTTTATGGCCGCCTTGTTGGATTCGTTAGCATCTTTTCCGCCTTTCAGAATACAGGCATTGCCGCTTTTGAAACAAAGTGAGAATACATCGAAAGTAACGTTAGGACGGGCTTCATAAATCATTCCTATCACACCGAATGGCACACTTATCCTACGCAAATGCAGTCCATTGTCAAGTGTTTTCTCTTTAAGAATTCTTCCCAATGGAGATGGTAGGGTGCTAACATGCCTCATGTCGGCAGCAATATCGTGAAGACGCTTTTCTGTCAGTTGCAGACGGTCGTACATTGGGTCGTCCTTATCCATACGAGCCAAATCAATTGCGTTGTCAGCTATGATCTGAGGGATGTTGACTTCAATACTGTCGGCAACAGCCAGCAGTATATTGTTGCGTTCCTCATCGCTGATGGTGGCAAGAGTCTTGCTTGCTTGCTTTACTTTTTTGAATGTATCTGTAAGTTCCATTGCTTATTTACTGTTCCATGTACAAATAATCATAGTGTATAAGCGGTTTTAAATCATGTACACCGATATTTTCCTTAGCTTCAGAGGATGAATATCCACTTCTGCCAACAGCTATGATGTCATTGTTGCTTCCCACTACGTTTATAATATCGTTTTCCTCAAAGTCACCTTCTATAGAAGTCACTCCAACAAGCAAAAGACTCACAGCCTTGTCGCCTTTCAGAGCATCTTCGGCATTCTTGTTAATGTGAATAATACCCTTTGCAAAACTCTCACTATGGGCAATCCATTTCTTTACCTGAGATGCCGGGTTAGGATTAGGACGGAATTCCGTGTGCATAGTCTCTTGTGGCTTTGTTGCAATGTCTACAAGAATATTGTTAGTCTTTCCATTTGCAATAATAACCTTTATACCTTCTTCGGCTACCTTTTTTGCGATATTCGTCTTTGTAATCATGCCTCCGCGTCCGAATCCACTCTTGGAATCCTGAATGTATTCGCCTAGATCACGGTCATAGTTCACCATAGGTATAACTCGCGTGTTAGGGTTGTTTGGATCGCCGTTGAAAATTCCGTCTACATTGCTCAGAATAATCAACGTGTCAGCATCTATCATTGATGCAATAAGTCCTGAAAGTTCATCATTATCGGTAAACATCAGTTCTGTAACACTCACGGTATCGTTCTCGTTTACAATAGGAATAACATCGTTTTCAAGCATTACAGTCATACAGGCACGTTGGTTCAGATACTCCCCACGAGTGGAAAAACTGTCTTTCATGGTGAGCACCTGACCTACATGCATGTTGTATTCACGAAATAAATCATAGTAAAGTCCAACGAGTTTCACCTGACCTATTGCTGAAAAAAGTTGTCTTTGTCCCACAGAATCCAGTTTGCGATTGATTTTAAGTTCATCACGGCCGCAAGCCATTGCTCCCGAAGAAACAAGAATAACCTCAAAACCCTTGCGCTTCATCCATACAATCTGGTCTACTATGGCAGACATTCTTGTGACATCAAGTTTACCATCGTCGCGAGTAAGCACATTGCTACCCACCTTTACTACTATCCTTTTCATGTTGTCTCTATATCTATTGTTTATTGTCCTTTTGTCGAATTTCAACTCGGCGAATCTTGCCAGAAATAGTCTTAGGCAATTCATCAACAAACTCAATGATACGAGGGTATTTGTAAGGTGCAGTCTCACGCTTCACATGATTCTGTAATTCCTTCACCAAGTCGTCACTGGCTTTATCCTTGTATTCATCTGAAAGTACGACTGTTGCCTTCACCACCATACCACGTATAGGGTCAGGCACACCGGTTATTGCACATTCCACAACAGCAGGATGAAGCATAAGTGCATTCTCTACCTCGAAAGGACCTATGCGATAGCCGGAACTCTTTATCACGTCGTCTGTGCGACCTACAAACCAGAAGTAGCTATCCTCGTCTCTCCAAGCCATGTCACCTGTGTGATAAACACCGTCGTGCCAAGCTTCTTTTGTCTTTTCCTCGTCACGATAATAACCTTTAAACAAACCTAAAGGTTTCTCGTCACCTATGAGAATACAGATTTCGCCCTTCTCACCGTCTTCACATTCTGTTCCGTCGGGTCTTAATAGTCTTACGTCGTATTGAGGATTAGGTTTGCCCATAGAACCTGGTCTTGGTTTGACCCAAGGGAAAGTGCCTAATGTCATTGTTGTCTCTGTCTGTCCAAATCCCTCGTATACTGTAATTCCTGTAAGTTCCTTGAACTTATCGGCGACAGAAGGATTCATAGCTTCTCCAGCTGTGGTGCACCATTCCAGACTACTCAAGTCGTATTTTGAGAAGTCCTCACGTATGATGAAACGATATATAGTAGGAGGTGCGCAGAAAGAAGTGATATGATATTTCTCAATCTGTCTCATTATCTTCTCTGCTGTGAACTTCTCGTGATCATAGACGAATACAGCAGCACCAGCAAACCATTGTCCGTATAGTTTGCCCCATACGGCTTTGCCCCAACCTGTGTCGGCAACAGTAAGATGAAGACTGTGCTCTTTAAGGTTATGCCAGAATACTCCAGTTGTGAGGTGCCCCAGTGCATATAGATAATCATGAGCAACCATCTTAGGTTCACCACTTGTTCCACTGGTGAAATACATCAGCATAGTATCCTCGTTACTGTTCACGTTTTCTGGTCGCTTGAATTCCGAAGCGTTAATCCATTCCTTGTGCCAGTCGTGGAATCCCTCTGGTATAGGCTTGTCGTATTCAGACATCGAATTCACTGCTACGAGCAGTTTCACAGATGGACTTTCTGGCATAGCGCTTTGTATCTGTGTAGTTACATATCCATCGTTGGCACAGATTATAGCCTTTACGCTTGCACTATCGTTGCGGTAGATAATATCCTGCTTTGTAAGCATGTGCGTGGCAGGGATGGCTATAGCACCGATTTTGCATAAAGCCATCATAGATAACCACCACTGATAATGTCGTTTTAGAATCAGCATCACCTTGTCTCCTCTGCCTATTCCTAGACTCATGAGATAAGCTGCGGTGCGGTCTGTCTGTTCCTTAAATTCCTTAAAGGTTGTTTTTACTTCTTCGCCACGCTCACTTGTCCATAGAATAGCAAGCTTTTCTGGCTGTTCCTCAGCCAAAATGTCCATTACATCATATGCGAAGTTAAAATTCTCGGGTATTTTGAAATGCAGATTCTTCGCGAAGTCTTCTTCAGACGCGAATGAAGTCTGTGATAAAAATCTTTCTAACATTTTCTGGTCCTTATTTAGTTTACAACACAAAGAAATCTAGCCGGTTCATTCTCCAGCGCTCTCATGCAGTGAGGTACCTTGGCGTCAAAATAAATACTGTCACCTTTTTTAAGAACTAGAACTTTCTTATCGATAGTGAGTTCCAACACTCCTTCTAGTACAAAGTCAAATTCCTGACCGTCGTGAGTGTTTTTGTTGTTTTTCTTGTTTCCGGGCATTGGGTCTACCTGTACAAGGAACGGATCCATTTTTCTGCCTTTGAATCCGCTTGCAAGAGTCTGATACTTATATTTGTCTCCACGGTCAATTTCGGGAGCTTGCTTGTCTCTTGTAAGATAGTAACTGTTCATGCGTGGCTCTTCTCCGAAAAGGAGAACATCCAAGTCAATTCCGTAACGTTTTGAAATTTTTGATAGTCGATAGACTGAAGGATCGGCTTCGCCAGCCTCTATCTTCAAGTAGTGCTCAATGCTTATTCCGCAGAGTTCTGCAATTTCTTCTGCAGGAATATTAAGCACATCACGAAGACCTCTCAGTCTTTCTCCAATTTGTTTTATTGATTCTTCCATAATTAATGGTTTGATAATTTCGTTACGCCAAAATTACGAAAACTTTTTATATTAATGCTCGTCTGTGTGCAATGTTTCAATACCACATAGCTTATTTAATTCCGGCTTTCAGTCCACGGATTACGGCACTAGTGAAGCCGGCATGTTCCATTTCGTTAAGTCCTTTTATCGTTAGTCCGCCAGGAGTAGTAACCTTGTCTATTTCAGCCTCTGGGTGATTTCCATTGGCTTGAAGAAGTTCGACAGCGCCTTTTACAGTCTGTAAAACGATATCTTTGGCAGTGTCAGCCTTGAATCCAAGTTCAACACCACCTTCAGACGCAGCTCTGAAATATCTCATTGCGTATGCAATTCCACAACTTGCGAGTGTTGTCCCTGCAGCAAGATGCTGTTCGTCAGTAAGATAAGTCTGCCCAACGTTGTCGAATATTCCTTTTATGATATTAGTCTGTTCATCAGTAGCATTGCATGGAACGATGAAAGTCATACTGGCCTTTACTGCTATTGCAATGTTTGGAATTATCTGAAATATGGTTGGTTTCTCATCTCCCTTTGCAGTCCATTCAAACAGTTGTGTTGAAGAGATAGCGGCAGCCATGTTAATGATAATCTGTTTTTTGTAATCAAGTATCGGTTTAATTTCTGTTACTACCTTTTCTACGAGCCAAGGTTTCACTGCAATCACTACGATGTCGGCGCCTGTTGCGGCAGCCTTGTTATCGTTAGTGATGCTTGCGCCCATTGCGGCGAATTTTTCCAACTTGTCTGTATGTGGGTTTGCTACAGAAATATCGGAAGCCTTTATACCGTCACTCTTCAGTAGTCCTTCAGCAAAAGCTCCGCCCATTGCACCTGCGCCAATTATTGATATTTTCATGATGTTTTTATAATTCGTTTAACACGGTTTCAAGACGTTGAATGAAGTCATCCACATTGTCTCTAGTGAGGCATAATGGTGGAAGAATTCTCAATATGTCGGTTGATGCGCAGCCTGTGAAACAATGTTGCTCATAGATTAGTTTGTTTCTTACTTCCTTTTGCGGAATGTCAAGAACGACTCCAACCATAAGTCCTAGTCCGCGCACGCTCTTGATGTGTGTTGTGCGCTGTTGCAGTTGTTTCAGTTCATCCATAAGATATTCGCCAACCAAGTGGGTATTCTCAACAAGTCCTTCGTTTTCAAAAACGTCTAGCACAGCAAGAGCAGCTGTGCATGCCATGTGATTACCACCAAAAGTAGTTCCTAACTGTCCGTAGACAGGTTCAAAGTCGGGTGAAATAAGTATTCCGCCCATTGGAAATCCGTTGCCAATACCCTTGGCTACAGAGATGATGTCAGGACGTATGCCCAACCATTGATGAGCGAAGAATTTCCCGCTTCGTCCGTATCCGCATTGTATCTCGTCACAAATAAGTATGGAGCCGTATTTTTTGCAGGCTTTCTGTAAACCTTGTGCAAATTCAGGCGTAACCAAATTTATGCCGCCCACACCCTGAATACATTCTATTATACATGCACATACATCACCCTTTGCTAGTTCGTTTTCCCATGCGTTAAGGTCATTCAGCGGAAGGAATGTTGTATGATTGTTATCGTTTATCGGAGCTATGATTTTTGGATTGTTTGTCACCTCTACGGCGAGAGATGTTCTTCCATGAAAAGCCTTTTCAAAAGAGAGCACACGCTTGCGTCCGTTTTTGAATGAAGCCAATTTCAGAGCGTTCTCGTTAGCTTCTGCACCGCTGTTGATAAGAAAGAACTGATAATCTTCATATCCACTTATCTTTCCAAGTCGTTCAGCCAGTTTCACTTGCAACTTGTTGATTACCGAGTTGCTGTAGAATCCGAGTGTGTTCAGTTGCTTTGCCATCATCTCCACGTAGTGAGGATGACAGTGCCCTATGCTTATCACGGCGTGTCCACCGTAGAGGTCAAGATATTCCTGACCTTTGTCGTCCCAAACATTAACTCCTTTACCTTTGACAATATTTATGTCAAATAGCGGATACACATCAAATAGTTTCATATTTTGTCTCTCCTTATATTAAAATGCCGAAGGCTTTAGTTTCAAGCCTGTTGTCTGGTCTATGCCAAACATAATATTCATATTCTGTACTGCTTGTCCAACAGCACCTTTCAGTAGGTTGTCTATGCAGGATGTAACAAGCAACTTGTTGTCTATTTTGTCGCAATGCACTAGAGCCTTGTTGGTGTTTACTACCTGCTTCAAATCTAAAGGCTTATCTACATAATGTGTGAACTTTGCGTTTTTGTAGAATTCCTTATATCCTTTAATGATAGTATCGATGTCAACATCAGTCTTAATAACTTCAGTGGCGAATATTCCGCGTGCGAAGTCACCACGATAGGGGATGAAGTCAATGCTTGCGTTAAGATAGCTTTGTACTTGTTTTATACTTTCCCTTATTTCAGGTATATGCTGATGATTGAAAGCCTTGTATATGCTCATATTATTGTTGCGCCATGAAAAATGAGTTGTCGCTCCTGGCTTTTGTCCAGCTCCGGTACTGCCTGTTATGGCATTCACAGCGACATCATCGTTTATCAAATGCATGTTGGCTGCCGGAAGCAGTCCCAACTGAATGCAAGTGGCGAAACAACCTGGATTGGCCACATGCTGCGCATGTGCAATTTTGCTTTCGTTTATTTCAGGAAGTCCGTAAACAAAGTCGTGAGCATTGGAAGTTGGATGCGAGGTATTGATGATATTCTCAGGATGTAACCTGAAATCCTGTGCCAAGTCAATCACCTTTACTCTTTCCGGGATGTCGTGCTTACTCATGAAGTCTTCGCTCTTACCGTGTCCGAAACAGAAAAATACCACGTCAACCTTATCAAAATCTGTTTCTGCGGTAAATTTCAATTCAGTTTCTCCATATAATCCTTCATGAACGTCGGCAACAAGGTTACCGGCATTGCTTTCGCTGTTGACAAAAACTATTTCAGCATTAGGGTGATTTACCAGAAGCCGAATAAGTTCGCCTCCTGTGTATCCCGCAGCTCCAAGTATTCCAATTTTAATCATATCTAATATTTCCTAGGAACAATCAACCATGCTATTATGTATAAAATTGCACCACTGAATATTGTTGTTACAGTGAATAACGCATACACAAGTCTTACTAAAGTGGGGTCTATATCCATATATTCTGCAAGTCCACCACATACTCCGGCAATAACACGATCGTTTGAACGATAAATTTTTTTTCCGTTTGACATACTTCTTTTCTTTTTATGTTTATTATTCGTATTTTAGACGTTGTATTTTATTGAAAAGTTGCAGCCATACACTTCATTTATAAAGTAATGCTTTTTGCGGCAGATATTATCTGCCACAAGTCTTATCTCATTTCGTCGGGATGCATTCCGTAGTAAACCCTCAGTGGAGTTGAACTTACCTTGATAAATCCCTTTGCATCTTCGGCTGTCCATCCGTGCTGCATCTCTCCATACTCTCCAAGTTTAGACTTGGTGAGGTCGTCTTTTGAGTCAACACCTACGGTTTGGAAGCTATATGGGCGGAGCTTGAGAATAGCAGTACCGTTAACGTTGCGTTGTGATGATGTCATCATAGCCTCAATATCTGGCATTACCGGTTCAAGATACTGGCTCTCGTGTAGGAACATCCCGTACCAATTGCCTATTTGGTCTTTCCAATACTGCTGCCATTTACTCAATGTGCTTTTTTCAAGCAATCTGTGAGCTTCAATTATTAGCTTTGGAGCTGCTGCCTCAAAACCTACACGTCCCTTAATTCCGATAATTGTGTCGCCGACGTTGCAGTCTCTGCCTATCGCATAGGCTGCACCAATTTCCTCGATCTTCTGAATGGCTTGGATTTTGTCAGAGAATTTCTCTCCGTTAACAGCTGTAATCTCACCTTTTTCGAAAGTGATCTTTAATTCGCTTTCATCTTCCTTAGTCACGTGTTTCAGATATGCCTCTTCAGGAAGTCCCTGTGTCGGGTCTAGAATCTCGCCGCCACAGACACTTGTTCCCCAAATACCTACGTTGTAGCTATATTTTAATTTAGTGAAGTCGGCAAAGAAACCATTTTCATTAAGATAGTCAACCTCTTCCTTTCTGCTTAGTGCCTTGTCACGTGTTAGCGTTATAATCTCTATGCCGGGTGCCATTACAAGGAAAGTCATGTCGAAACGTATCTGGTCGTTACCTGCACCAGTACTTCCGTGTGCTATTGCGTCAGCACCAATCTCGTTGGCGTATCTGGCAATTGCGATGGCTTGAAAAATACGCTCAGAACTTACTGAGATTGGGTAACAGTTGTTGCGCATCACATTACCGAAAATCATGTATTTCAGACTTTTCTCGTAATATTCATTAGTAACGTCAAGGGTGATATATTTCACTGCACCCAACTTATATGCGTTTTCCTCATTGACCTTTAGTTGTTCTTCGCTGAAACCTCCTGTATTGGCACATGCCGCATAAACGTCCCATCCGTCCTTGGTGAGTTTCATAACTGTATATGATGTGTCAAGACCTCCAGAAAAGGCGACTACTACTTTTTTCTTTGCCATAATTTCTTAATTTAATAATTAGTCATTCATATTCTTGATTTTCTCCAATACGTCTACTGGAAGTCTTGCTGGTAAATCCTCTTCTGGGTCGAAGAGCATCGCTGTGCAAATACAGTAACGACGGTTAGTGCGGTGAAGAACGTCGGCGTTTATACATCCCTCGCATCCTCGCCAGAAACTTTCGTCATCTGTAAGGTCGTTGAATGTAACAGGAAGATATCCCAGTTGCGTATTCATCTTCATAACAGCTGAACCGCTTGTAAGAGAGAATATCTTTGCGTGAGGCCATCGTTTTCGAGCCAAAGTGAATGTGACATTCTTTATTTTCTTTGCTAGTCCAAGACCGCGAAAGTCTGGATGAACTATCAATCCTGATGTTGTCACATATTGTTTATTGCCCCAAGTTTCTATATAACTGAAACCTGCAAACTTGTCTCCTTGGAGTGCAATAACCGCTTTGGTTTCCTTCATTTTCGTTGCTACGTATTCAGGTGAACGTTTAGCTATACCTGTTCCGCGTACTTTAGCTGCTTCCGCAATAGTTTCTAGTATGATATCGACGTATTTGATATGGCTTTCGTCAGCAACCATTACCTTAATCTCTTCCATTTCTTTACTATTCTGTATTCACTTTTTCCACCGATTTATGTTCCGTGGATTTCTTTATGTTTTCGTCTTTTCTCTTTTAAAGACTTATAATTCCGTTCAGGCTCTCTTTCACTTCTTCTGGTGTTTCGCCTTCTTTTATTACTATAAATATAGTGTCGTCACCGGCAATCGTTCCGATAATCTGTGGAATATCGCTACTGTCTATATTATAAGCAATGCTACTGGCGTAGCCGGGACGCGTCTTTATTATTCCCATGTTGCCAGAAAAGTTAATTGAAACAAATCCTGGTGTCTGCATCATCTCTGTTGGTGACAGTGGCTTGTGTATACGTTTGTACATTGTTTCATTGGGTAGTACGTAGACATATTTGCCATTCATACTTGCTGCCTTGGCGACTTTCAACTGCTTGAGGTCGCGACTCAATGTAGCCTGTGTTAGCAAGAATCCCTCAACCTTGAGTGCCTGCAATACTTCTTCCTGATTACTTAGCTCCTTACTTGAAATAAGCATCTTCAGGGCTTCTAATCTGCTAGCTTTTACTTTCATAATATGTATTTTTATTCAACTATATGTTTGCAAATATACAAAATTATGTATTAACTTCCAAATAAATTTGCATAAAAATAAAGCAAAACACGCAAATATATTGTTTTTAGTCACTTTTTAAACATAAATATGCATGTATTGTTGTATATTTAACCGTGTAAGAGTTATGCATTATTCATATTATAACATGTCGTGCATCACCTTATATTAGTTATTGAATTAATTGTTTTTTTTACTTTTAATATAAAATGTTGATAGTTATATTAAAAGCGCTTTCATGTTATAAAAGCTATTCGAAGATTAAA
>OCTV010000346.1_pt1 | contig 18603 bp, 19 predicted proteins | sample 1539101 | NCBI WGS metagenome assembly OCTV01 (sample SAMEA3991422, study PRJEB22521) | metagenome | biome: anthropogenic terrestrial biome; feature: sewage plant; material: sludge | place: Sweden | collected 2012-09-26 | reverse complement strand
CCGATATTCATCATCGGGATCCGGAGGATAAAAAATTCATCCCTAATGAATTTTTTGGGTTAATAATATAGCGCAGATCATAGGATTTCTATAATATTTATAAGGTCCCGTCGAATACCAGTTTTGTTTCTCTGACCAGGGTGCCAAGGTTCCCTTTGCAATCAATTGGAACAGATAGTTGGTCCAGGCAAACAAAGCTAATCCAGGGATTGACAAAGTTAAAGCCAGGATCCTGATGGACAAAAACCCGGGAATAATGTGATAGGTTGATGCATAGATTAGCAAGGGTATTACTATCACAACCGAACAAGGCAATAAAAGAATATCTCTAAGGTGACAGAGTACATTCTTTAAAATCATAATAAAAAAATGAGTTTAATTATTGTTTGCTGCGATTGCTTATCCAGGTATTTTTTATTCTTTCGATCTGGCTACCGCAAAGGCAGGGTTCGACATAGAAATATTGTCTATTAAACTTGCCGGTTTGGGGAGATAGATATTTTGACTAAATGAAAATTTGAATTATTTATCTCCTTCCTTTTTTTTGGACGCTCGTCCGGCATTTTTCAAAGCCTGACTTAATATGTACTCTATCTGACCATTAAGGCTGCGGAATTCGTCCGCAGCCCATTTCTCCAGGGCTTTCATGGATTGTTCGTCCATGCGTAGTACAAATTTTTTCTTTTCCATAAAAGGTAGATCCTACTGATGCAAAGTGCCGGTATTGACTATAGGTGTTGCATCTTTATCACTGCATAACACGACCATCAGGTTACTGACCATTGCAGCCTTTTTCTCGTCATCAAGATCAATTATATTTTTGGCAGATAAGTGTTGTAAGGCCAGATCTACCATGCCGACAGCACCTTCGACTATTTTCATACGAGCTGCTACTACTGCTTCAGCTTGTTGTCTGCGGAGCATAGCACTTGCGATTTCAGGAGCATAAGCCAGATAGCCCAGGCGAGCTTCAATCACCTCAATACCAGCTATGGCCAGGCGATCACGCAATTGTGATTCAAGCGCATGGTTTACTTCTTCATGGCCGGAGCGAAGGGTCACCTCGTGTACTCCTTCATCAAAATTGTCGTAGGCATAGGTGCCGGCGAGTTCTCTTAAGGCTGCTTCTGATTGGACCTTGACAAAACTTTGATAATCGGTCACATCAAAGCCGGCTTTGTAGGTGTCTTCCACCCTCCATACGACGATGCCACTAATCATAATAGGATTTCCCTTTTTGTCATTTACTTTGATGCGTTCGCTGTCAAAGTTCTGAGCCCTCAGGGAGATCATTTTCTTTGTAAAAAATGGATTAGCCCAGAAAAATCCATTGTCCTTGGCGGTGCCTTTGTACTCACCAAAAAGCAGCAGTACTTTAGCCTCATTAGGATTGACTAAAAAGAAGCCAGGCAGGATAAAGATGCTGGCTACTATTAGAATGACCCCTAACCAATGCGGATCAATTAGAACGGTTGTCACCAATCCGCCAAAAAAGAGAACCAGAAAAATAATCAGCCAAGGATAACCACTGGAAGGTTTTGTAATAAATTCATTTTTCATAATAATATCATTTTGATATCAAATATACATCATTTTAACTTTTTGTCCAATCTTTTTTCTACAGGTCATACTTTTTTGGCTTGCCCGCTTGTTTATTCAAGATTAATAAGTGATCGCAAATCGAATTTAATCCCCTGCCTATCATGGGTAAATTGTAATTTTGAAAAACCTGAAAATCAAGACTGTGATTGATCTGACCCAAGGCCAGTGGATACCCTTCTGTATAACTGTGATCGTGCTGACCACTGCCATATTTATTCGTTACCTGCTGATGGCGGGTTTGTTTTATTATCTTTTTAATATCAGGTATGCTGCAAAGTTTGCTCCAAATAGAATAGATACCAGAGTCAGTAAGAAAGGCCAAATTAAATCAGAGATATTGTACGCCTTGATAGCCTCCCTTCTCTTCGGTATCCTGGGAACCTGGATATTGCATGCATGGCAACTTGGCAAGACAGCCATTTATAATGAAGTATCCCACTATCATTGGAGTTGGATGATCGGAAGTGTATTGGTCCTTTTGGTATTGCATGAGACTTATTATTACTGGTTGCATCGTTGGATGCATCTGCCATCTGTGTATCGCAGGTTCCATCGAGCACACCATGAGAGCCTGGTGACTACCGCCTGGACCTCTTTTTCCTTCCACCCGATCGAAAGTTTGTTGCAGGCCCTGCCTATTGTGCTGATGATTTATTTTATTCCGATGCACCTGATTTCATTGGTCGTTTTTTTGATAATAATGACAGTAACTTCTGTGATTAATCATCTCAATAGCGAGATTTATCCGGCTGGCACCCATCGCCATTGGTTTGGGCGGTGGTGGATCGGGGCTACCCACCATGCTTTGCACCATAGCCAGTTTAAATACAATTTTGGTTTGTATTTTACATTTTGGGATCATTGGATGTGTACAGAGAGCCCTGACTTTAATACCTTGTTTGAAGAAAAATCAAAACATGATCACTAGGGTATTAAAGAGCATAGGATGGTCTTTATTGGATCTGATTTTATTTCTGATACTGTCTGCGGTGATCCTTTTGATTTTGTTTGGATTACTGAGCCTGGTCGGCCTCCATCCATTTTCTTCCATTTCCATCGGTAATATCGACGAGCAGACGAGTCCCTATCCGATGTTATTGATTAATTATCTGCCATTATTGATTGCTTTTGTGGGTGCATCGTTATTGACTCATTTTAAGGTATTCCACAGATCCTATGGTGCCTTGGGTTATAATATGACTAAAGCTGGGGGCCTATTTGGTCGGGGATGGCTTTGGAGCCTGATCATGGTCTTACCGGGATTTTTTATACTCTGGGGTGCACATCAGTTAGCCATGCTCCCTTTTTCCTGGCACTGGGGCTTTGTGGTGGGCTATCTATTGTTTTTTTTGGTGCAGAGTGCAGGTGAAGAAGTGCTCACGAGGGCCTACCTGATATCCATGTTGGAGACGAGGCTCGGGACCATTGTGGCCATCGTATTATCAGGCAGTTTATTTGCAGTGTTGCACATCGGCAATGACCATTTTACGTGGATAGGATTTGTCAATATTCTGCTTGGCGGATTTATCATGGCTCTGTTGTTTGTAGAATATAGAAGTATCTGGGTCTGTACCGGATACCATGCCGGGTGGAATTTTCTTCAAGCCGGATTGTTGGATTTTAATGTGAGTGGTGTGGATGTATACAGCCTGGTTCAATGGAAGGATATAGGATACCCCAGGCTCACCGGATCGTCCTTTGGCTATGAAGGTTCTTTAGTAGCAGTATTATTACAAGGTGTTTTACTGGCATATCTGCTAAAGAATAATTCGATTGAACTTAATAATCCTTTCACCAATTCAAATGTACAGGAGGTCCCGCCAGCTGACAATGATTATGATACTTTAATCTCAGATGAAGTAAAAACAGAATCTTAGTATGACTACTTTTATATTTAAGAAATAGGCTCACTTTAATCAAACTAACAATATGAAAAGATTGCTTTTTATTTATTTTCTTTTGCCGTTGGCGCTCCAGGGGCAGGACAAAATCATGGGTTTTAGCAGCGAAAATGCAAAAAGTCAACTGGATTGGGAAAAACAATTTGATGCTGCCCTCAATCCCAAAGACCAGGATACCTGGATGAAATTTTTAAGTTCTCATCCCCACCATGTGGGCTCACCACAGGGTAAGGCCAATGCGGATTATATGCTCAACCTGTTTAAATCGTGGGGCTACCAGGCACAAATTGAAGAATTTTATGTTTTATTTCCTACACCAAAATTTCGCCAGGTAGAACTCTTAGGGTCAAAACCATATAAATTAAAACTTGAAGAGTCGACGCTTGCCGAGGATCGTACTTCCGGGCAAAAATCAGAACAATTGCCTACCTATAATGCCTATTCTGCTGATGGAGATGTCACCGCCGAATTGGTCTTTGTCAATCGGGGCATACCTGCTGACTATGACGAATTGGAGCGGATGGGCATCGATGTAAAAGGCAAAATCGTGATCGCAAAATATGGTGGTTCGTGGCGTGGTATCAAGCCCAAAGTAGCCTATGAACACGGGGCGATAGGTTGCCTGATCTATTCTGATCCTGAAGATGATGGTTACACACAAGGTGATGTGTATCCAGTCGGAGCCTTCAAGCCGAAAGACGGAGCTCAAAGAGGATCAGTGATGGATATGCCCGTATATCCCGGCGATCCTTTGACTCCAGGCTATGCTGCGACGAAAGATGCCAAGCGACTGACCAAAGAGGAAGCCGTCACCATCATGAAAATACCTGTATTGCCCATTTCTTATGAGGATGCGCAACCCTTATTGCAGGCACTCAAAGGTCCTGTAGCACCAGCAGCCTGGCGTGGATCTTTGCCCATCACCTATCATGTAGGCCCCAGTACAGACAAAGTACATATGAATTTGAAGTTTAACTGGGACATCAAACCACTCTATAATGTGATCGCCAAACTGCCAGGCAGTGAGTATCCCGATGAATGGATACTGAGAGGCAATCACCACGATGGATGGGTCAATGGGGCTGCCGATCCGTTGAGCGGCATGGTCGCAGAGCTAGCCGAAGCAAAAGCTATCGGTGAACTGGTCAAAAAAGGTATGAAATTGAAGCGAACCATGGTTTACTGTGCCTGGGATGGAGAGGAGCCCAGTCTTTTGGGATCCACGGAGTGGACAGAGTTCCATGCAGACGAACTGAGAAAAAAAGCAGTCACCTATATCAATACAGATGGCAACAGCCGAGGATTTCTTGGAGCCGGAGGTTCGCATACGCTGGAAGATATGTTTAATGAGGTAGCGGATAAAGTGATCGATCCTCAGACTGGGGTAACTGTCAAAGAAAGAACATATGCCAGGACTATAATGAATGCAGATCCTTCCGCCCGGGCCAAACTCCTGGGCAACAAGTATATGAAACTATCTGCTTTAGGCGCAGGGTCTGATTGGTCAGGCTTCCTTCAGTTTTTAGGTATCGCATCGCTCAACCTCGGCTATGGAGGAGAAGGTAGCGGGGGTGAATACCATTCTATCTATGATTCTTATGACCACTTCACCAGGTTTAAAGATCCCGGATTTGCCTATGGGGTAACCTTATCAAAAACTGCCGGGAGGTTGATGATGAGGCTGTCCAATGCAGAGGTTCTGCCTTTTGAGTTTAATCAGCTTCAAAAGACGATCAATGAGTATGTAGAGGAATTAAAAACGATGATCGATAAAATGCGATCCGAGACAGAGACGGAAAACAAACTCATCACAGAAAATATTTACAACCTGGCCAAAGATCCTCAAAAACCATACAAGTCTCCGGACGAAAAGGACCTGGTGCCTTATATCAATTTTAGCAATCTGGAAAACACGATGGTTTCTTTAAAAAACAGTGCTGATGCATTTCAAAAATTGAGTGCCAATGCAATGCAAGCCAGCCCGGACAAACAAAAAGAGGTCAATCAATTACTCTTCCATATAGAGCAGAGCCTGTTGCAGGCTGATGGATTGCCGGGGAGAAAATGGTACAAACACCAGATATATGCTCCCGGACTATACACCGGGTATGGGGTGAAGACCATTCCTGGAGTCCGAGAAGGGATCGAGCAACGCAATTTTGTGCAAGCACAGGAAAATATAGAGATCGTCGCGGGTACCTTAAATACCTACGTATCTGAATTGAATAAAGCGATCATGGTGATCAAACCGAATCCCAAACCTTGACAGCCCAAAAATCAACTATGAAAAAGAAAATCAATCGTCGAGCTTTTCTGGAAAATACTTCCACGGCCTCAGTAGGAGCACTGGCATTTCACATCGTGCCTGGTAGGGTACTTGGAGGCTGGCGTCATATTGCTCCGAGTGACAAACTCAATATCGCTTATATCGGTTGTGGGACACAAGGTCTTAGAGAAATGTGTCAGCTTATCCAAAATCCCAAAATTCAAATCAATGCTGTCTGTGATGTAAATAAAATGAGTACCAATTATGTAGATTGGTCTCCCAATGGCATTCGCGATGGCATCAGAAAAGTCCTGGGAGATGACACCTGGGGAGCGAATTTTAAAGGCATACCAGGTGGGAGAGATATAGGCAAAAATGTGGTCGACCAATATTATAATAAGGTTAACAATAAGTCAAATACTAACTGTGCGGCCTATGAAGATTTTAGGGAGCTGTTTATAAAAGAGAAAGATTTTGATGCTGTTAAAATCATGACTCCGGATCATTTGCATGGATATATTTCCATCGAAGCTATGAAACATGGCAAACACGTAGTCATCCACAAACCCATCGCTAACAGAATGTACGAGGCCAAAAAGACGATCCAGACTGCGAAAGAAACCGGCATGAGCACCCATCTGCTTGCATGGGCAAAATTTAAAGGCCTTGAGCAGATCAATACCTGGATTCAGGAAGGACAGATCGGTGATCTTAAAGAAATACATAATTGGAGCAACAGGCCGGTATGGCCACAGTGGACCTCTAATCCGAGTGACACTCCTCCCGTCCCTGATGGCTTTAATTGGGACCTTTGGTTGGGCCCGGTACCCGATAGACCATATCATCCAAATTATACCTTTAATGTGTTCAGAGGATGGTATGATTTTGGAGGGGGTAGTATCGCGGACATGGGGCATTATAGTCTATGGCCGTTGTTTTTGACTATTGGCGTGGAGTCAGCTCCTCTGAGTGCAGAAGCGACAGGCACCACTACTAGTGCTATAGAAAATCAAGTATGCAAAGTGGTGCAGAATGAGGTAGCATTTCCATATTCTACTTCAGTTAAGTTTAAATTTCCGCGCCAAAGTAGATTGCCTGCCTTTGACTTGTTTTGGTATGATGGCGGTATCAGACCTTCTACACCGGAAGAAATGGGGGACACCAACCTCGAAAGAGAAGGCATGATGTTTAAAGGCGACCAGGGAATGATCATAGCAGGATTCAGGGGCGAAAACCCTAAGTTGATCAATAAGGACAATAAGTTTAACAATGCCCCTTTGCCCAGAGAGACCTCCGATAGAAAGGATGATTATTGGATCGATGCCTTTAAGAATAAAAAAGAATCTCCCGGCAGTTTTTTGCTGGCGGGTCCGGTTACTGAAACGATATTACTCGGTGCAGTATCGATGAGAGCCAAAAAAAGATTGAAATACGATTCGGCGAGTATGAAAATCACGAATGACGAAGCTGCAAATAAGTATCTTTATAGAGAATACAGGAAAGGCTGGGAGCTTTAAGACAACATAAAGAGTACATAATTTATAGGCTAACTTTTTAAATAAATACCATATGCTAAGGCGAAAATTTTTGGAGTCCACGACTGTAGGCTTGATGGGCATGCCTTTACTTTCGACCGGCAGCTTGTTTAATCATCAAAACTGGATTATGAAATCAGATATCTCTCTAGCCCAATGGGCTTTGGTCGACGAAGTCAAATCCGGCAAATGGAAAAACCTGGATTTTCCTAAAATTGCCCGGGAAGACTTTGGCTTGAATGGCATCGAATTTGTCAATACCTTGTTTGAGGTCCCTACGGAAGGATACTTAAAAAAATTAAAGGCCAATGCCGCTACGCATGGCGTTACTATGGTCCTGATCATGGTCGATGATGAAGGTGATGGCGCCTCAGACACCAGTGCTGGCCGTAAACAATTCGATATCAACCATCGCAAGTGGATCGACATCGCACATTATCTTGGCTGTCATGCTATCCGCACCAATTGTCGTGGTCCCAAGGATGCTGACAAAAAGGAAGCGCTCAAATGGGCGATCGAATCCTACAGTATGTTACTCGATTACGCCAAGTCCTCCGGTATAAAAGTCGTCATTGAAAATCATGGTGGTGTGTCCAATGATCCTGATTGGATGGTCTCCTTAATGAAATCCATTAATCATCCGCTCTTTGGTACCTATCCAGATTGGCGGAGCCCCAGTCCGGAGTTTGACAATGTGACTTACCTTGAAAAAATGTTGCCCTATGCTATGGGAATGTCTTATCGAAATCAACCAACAGAAGAGCTCACTGCACGGATGATTAAGATGTCTAAAGAGGGAGGTTATATCGGATGGTATGGCATAGAATCCACAGGCAGAGACGCTATCCATCAGGGTATCAGTCTGTTGAAGAAATACTTATGACGACCTTCGTTTTAATTGTATCATAACGTGCTCCGCAGCTGAGGTAGGGAATATTTGACGAGTCTTCATAAAATCTCCCGTTTTATGATAAAGTCATTAATTATAGGTACTGTGATTTTAATAATGACTTGGCTTGTGCTACGCTCGAATGTAGCGGAATTAAAAAAACATACTGATCAGACATTTGAGCCATTGGCTCTAAGGCCTTCCAAATAGACTAATAATCTTCGGATAGATGTATGGAGAAAGAAAATAGACCAGGGTAGTACGGATGCAGCAGGATCTTATGTACTGGATGAGCAAAATATGCTTTACCATCCAATTGGTCTTGATCTTGGAAACAGCCTGTTTTATGATTTATATGGTAATTTGAGTATCCGGATAGACCGCCTTTTAAAAGTACCTGATATCCACAGCTTTAAAATCCAGGAAGTGTGTCATGGCATTGAAAACAGGGTTAAAACATATGCCTTTACCTCCGACACATTAAAAGTAAAACCCTTTCTGGCTGAAAAAATAAAATACAAATATCACCTTACTAAAAATGGGGAGACAGTCACCTATCTTCAGGGCGATGATAAATGTTACACCATAAATCAAACAGATTCTACCCTGTTTTATCAAAAAAATAAACGAAAAAAAGCAGAATTAAAGTTAGGGCAGGGCCGGGTATACTCAATTAATACCAGAGATGATCCGGAAACTTTCGCTCACAATGATAGGTCTATTGTGCTTTCCTCTAAATATCGCTTTGATTATCATGAGAACTTAATAACCTTTTCTCGCACCTATTCTAAAAGATCAGTTGTCCTGGTGATTTTGCAAAAAACTGAAGATGGATTTCTTGTATACGACGCTCATTTTAAAGGGTATCAAATTAAATTGCTTCCAGAGGTCATTCAAAAAATACAAGGCAAGACTATTAAAGATGAATATGCTTTGATAAGCGAATAAGGTAGGTCATTCCCACTCTGTATGATAGGATATACCATATGGGTCGTCTTGCTTACGATAAGTATGGGCGCCAAAAAAATCCCGCTGAGCCTGAATTAAGTTTGCGGGCAAATTTTCTGAACTATAAGCTAAAATAAAATTTAACGCGGCAGACAAGGCTGGTATAGGGATGCCGGAAGACAAACTATTGGCCACTACCTGAGCCAGTGCAGCTCTCTGTTCACCCACAGCCTGCTTTTGAGCCACTAATAGGTTTTGTTCCCCAATGATAGTAGTTTGTATAGATTGCATTAATACTGATCGGATGATACACCCATTGGTCCATATCCGGGCTACTTCTGATAAATTGAGATTCCACCCATATTGTTCACTAGCTGTGCGCATGATCTCAAACCCCTGGTGATGATTGATGAGGCGCGCCAATTCGAATGCCTCATACAGTTGATCGAGGGTGATGGCGACCGGTTTGATCTCGATCTCTGCAAAGGAAGCAGCTTGTTTTCTCTCAGTTTTAAGTGATGAGACGAATCTTGCAAACAATGACTCACTGATCAAATTGGCGGACATGCCCAATTCTGCCGCTGCTGTGAGGCTCCAGCTTCCGGTCCCTTTACTGCCACTGAGGTCTGCAATCAGGTCCAGAGTATAATCAATGCCTGTCTTATGGCGTAGGATTTTATAGGTGATTTCAAGTAGGTAGCTAGCAGCTGATTTTTTGTTCCATTCTTCCAGGGATAAGGCTATCTGTTCATTATCAAATCCCAAACCTTTTTTCAAAATCCAGTAGACCTCAGCCAATATCTGCATCTCTGCATATTCGATGCCATTGTGGATCATTTTGACGAAATGGCCAGCACCTCCTGGGCCAATATAAGTACTGCAGGGTAATCCCTGATGGTCTTTGGCAGCAATCGCATTGAGGATAGGTTTGATAGAATCATAGGCGACTTCATCACCACCAGGCATAATGGCAGGCCCTGTCAGTGCACCTTGCTCACCCCCTGATACACCAATGCCCAAAAAGTGAATATGGTTTGATTTCAGTGCTTCATGTCGCCGCTCGGTATCTTTAAAATGAGAATTGCCTCCATCCATTACGATGTCTCCCGGTGATAGGTAAGGCAATAACGCGGTGATCATATGGTCTACGACTTTTCCTGCAGGTACCATCAAAAAGATTTTTCGGGGCTTGCTCAGGGATTGCACGAAGGGCTCGATGAGATCAAATCCTTTGGCAGATCGCAATTCTTCAAACTGGGCTATTGAATTCAAGGCAACATTTTCCTCTTTGCCAGCTACATGTTGATTAAACAGTGACAACTTCAGGCCATGTGCTCCTAGGTTTCGAGCCAGGCTCTTACCCATCACACCTAATCCAGCCAGGCCAAACTCGGATAAGGATTCATTATGTAGGATGAGGTCCATCATGCCGGCAGGAGACTGGCCTATATCAATATGAATGCCATAAGGAGGGTATTCCATCGATTCTAACTGCGAGGTTAAAAGGCCGGCAGGCATAAAATGGTCTACACGGGCAGTCATCCTCTGATGAATAAGCTCAAACCCTCCCATAAGCACGATCCAACGTACATCTACAGGTACTCTTTGTGTCAATATCTTACGGTAGGATTCTTTCAGCGCTGAGCAAGCTATGACTGCACCATCAGCGTGGGATTGTTTTATAGCGAGTTTGTTCAATGTATCCAGCCAGCCTTTGCGATCTTCATCGTTCAGTGGCTGGCCGGCGCTCATTTTGGCTTTATTTTCTGTCGAATGAAAGTCATCAGCATCAAATAGAGGTATGTTTTTTAGTTCGGAAAGTCGCTGGGCGATAGTGGTTTTGCCAGATCCGGAGACACCCATTACAAAATAAATCACGGCCATATGGATTAAATATCAAGGTGCAAGATACTCGATGTAAGCGCTATTATTTATACTTCTGTCTAGCCAAACATAATATTCACAATCGCTTCATTTCTTAATAATAATTCGTGCATTCAATTCCTATCTTTACATCTTATGAATGACTTTTTGATCCCATCCTCCAACCAAATGGCTAAGGTAAAAGCCGGACATCTTGCATGGCGATCCCCGTCAAATATCGCGATCATCAAATATTGGGGTAAGTACGGCAATCAGTTGCCTGCCAACCCATCTTTGAGTATGACGCTAGAGCAATCTTATACTGAGACCCATTTATTCTATCGCCCAAGAAAACCAAATGAAGAGCTCGTCCAATATTTTTTCGACACTAAGCAAGAGTTGGCATTTGAGGCCAAGATCAAAAGGGTATTGCAGGCCTGGAAGGAATATCTACCTTTTCTGGATGCTGTAGCTCTGGAGTTTCATTCAAAAAATTCATTTCCACATTCTGCTGGCATTGCTTCCTCAGCGTCGAGCATGAGTGCCCTGGCTTTGTGTATGCTCAGCCTGGAGCAGATATTGTATCAGCGATATACAGACGAACAATTTTTTCGCAAAGCATCCTACCTGGCTCGATTGGCATCGGGTAGTGCTTGCAGATCGGTATTTCCTTGCTTTGCTATTTGGGGGAGGACAGACCATATATCAGGCAGTCATGATGCCTATGCGATCCCTTGTGAGCGCTTTCATCCGATTTTCGCCACATTACACGATGACATCATTATAGTCAATAGCGAATCAAAATCTGTGAGCAGCACCGCGGGCCATGCACTGATGAATGACCACCCGTTTGCAGAAAGCAGGTATCAGCAGGCACGCCAACACACGGAAGAGTTAAACCAAGTTTTAAAATCAGGCGATATTCATCGATTTGGTGAGATTGCTGAGACCGAAGCGATGACCCTTCATGCATTGATGATGTGTTCCAGACCCAGCTATACTTTATTGTTGCCAAATACTTTGCACGTGATCAATAAAATAAAAGCATTTCGTGCAGATACCTTATTGCCGATATATTTTTCTATAGATGCTGGACCAAATCCTCACATCTTATATCCGGACGAAGCGAAAGTAGAAATTCAAAAATTTATTGAAAGTGAGATCAAACCATTTGCACATCAGGGACAGATCATCCGGGATCATTGTGGTAAAGGACCGGTTCAATTAAGTTGATACCTGGAGTGGATGTTTAAAATCTAACCCTGCCTGGGATTTTTATAAGGCGTCCAGCACCTTATAGGCAATCACCAGATTAGCTTTGTTCTTGAGTGCTACTTCTCCTAATTTTTCAAAGCGAAAGGAATCTTTTGCTCTAAGATAGCAGGATTCCGGAATGGCGATTTCGCCTTCGCCTGCTATAGATTGCATTCTTTTGGCAGTATTGACCACATCACCGATCACGGTATAATCCAGTCTGCGAAGCCCTTCAGACCCAATATTGCCAGATATCATTTCACCTGAATTAACGCCAATAGATACCTTCGGGTGATAATGTCTCAACCCTACTTCTGGCAGGGCTTCTATTGTTTTACAGATACCCAGGCTGGCTGCCAGAGCATGATGTAGATGATCTTCTCCTTTAAATACAGCCATCACCTCGTCACCAATAAATTTATCCACGTAACCGCCCGCTTTAATGATCTCCTTTCCGATGAGGTCAAAGTATTGGTTGAGGATGCCGACCACAATATCTGGTTTTTCTAATTCAGTGATTTTGGTAAATCCGGCGATATCAATGAATGCAACTGTAGCATCAATCGTTTCATTGGCCAGGATTGATTGGTTAGCTGCCTGATTTTGATGCATAAATTGTAGTACGGATTCGTCTACATACATCCTGAGTATATTGTTTTCTTTGAGTGCTTTGACTGTGGCCTGGAGTTGTTTGACATAAGTGATGGTTTTTTCCATCGTGATCATCAGGTCGTCAAAATTGACAGGTTTGGTGATGAAGTCAAATGCTCCCCGATTCATCGCTGTACGAATATTGTCCATATCACCATATGCTGATATAATGACGGATTTTAGCAGGGGATATAACTCTTTGGTTTTGGCTAGCAATGTGAGGCCATCCATTTCGGGCATATTGATATCACTGAGCATGATATCTACATCTTGGTGTGATAACAGTTTTTCCATGGCATCACGGCCATTTACAGCAAATACAAATTCATATTCCTGTTCGCGAATTTGTTTTCTGAACTTCTGTTTAATGAGGGATTCCAGGTCCGCTTCGTCGTCTGCAACCAGGATTTTTGTCATGAGGTAATATTTTTTAATTTCTCTTTCAAAGTAGCAAAATCCAGAGGTTTGGTCAAAAAATCGTCTGCACCCAGTGTCATCGCTGAATTATAATTGTCCGTATCGCCATAAGCGGTGATCATCATGACTAAAGGAGGGGGAGTTTTGTATTTGACCTTAATCTGCCTGAGTAGTTCTAGTCCACTCATACCCGGCATATTTATATCAGACAAAATCAATATGGCTTCATGGTCATTATCTTTCAAAAATTGTAAAGCTTCTTCTCCGGAAAATGCAAATACTAACTGGATCTCACCATTGCGTATTTCTTTTCGAAACTTTTGTTCGAATAAAGCCTTTACATCATGTTCGTCGTCTACTATTAAGACTTTCATCGTTTTTGGGTGGTATTTAGTAAAATATAGATGTAATAATAATAATAAATGTCCTTTTGGCAGGCATGCACTGAGCTATATTTCCAAATTGATGATCGAGGTTTATCACGGAATTTAGATTTTTTTGCTTTTTGTAATAATCTTTTCCCCAAAGGTAATATCATTAAATATATGATTGTCAACAAGTTATGTTACGGGGTTATATTTTATATTATCTTTACATTTTGTATTTAATTATTGCTCTTCAGAAAATTCTACCTTTTTTCTCCAGTGTAATACTCAAATTAAAAAAGTCTTCCTGTTTTAAAGGCAGGGTATTATTTACTTTAAACATTTTATATGGCTGAGACCTGGAATAAAAAAGAAAGAGAAAAGAAAAAGAAGCAAAAGAAAAAGCAAAAAGAAGAGCGTAAGCAAGATAGATTGGAAACTGCCAAATCTAAAGATCCTAATGATATTTTTTCTTATGTAGATGAATACGGCAATGTCTCTTCAACCCCTCCTGATCCTACTAAAAAATTTGCTATAAAATTAGAAGATGTTGAGATTGGTGTTCCCAAACGGCAAGCTGCGGATCCAGCTGATCTGATCAGAAGAGGGACGGTGACTTTTTTTAATACCTCCAAAGGGTATGGTTTTATTGAAGATGCTGAGTCTAAACAAAGTGTTTTCGTGCATGTCAATGGCTTGGAAGAAGAAGTCAAAGAATTTAGCAAAGTTATCTTTGAAGTGGAAATGGGACCTAAAGGTGCGAGCGCCTATAATGTAAAAATAGACCGCGGTGAAAAGAAACCCGATAAGAAAGTCGAGCCTAAAGCTGAAGTGAAGGCAGAGGTCAATCCTGAAATATCAGATGAAGTCAAAGACTAATGTCCTGGCTGGAGATAATGAGCCTTTAAGATATCCTCCCCAAAATTGTTGCCTTTCTCTCTGAATATGGCATGAATGTGGTTGCCATCATTTTGAAATCCGACATTGTCGTATTCTATTAAAAAATCAGGTCCATTGATGATATAATAATGTGGTTTATTATTCTCAAGACTCCCTATCCAGGCAAAAAATATTTTCTTCATACCTGATTTTTCGATTTTCTGAATCAATTGATGAGCGTAGTTATGGTCAAAATTGTGCAAATACTCTTCCATTAGTAATTTGAGCATAGATACCTGTTGTTTGGACATTTGTTTGGCAGGCAAGCCATAATATCCATCAATACGCTGTGGACTGTTGGGATTGGTGATGATATCTTTTGGAATCTCCCCGGAAAGTATCGCCTTTGCTTTTTGAACTGATGTCAACATATTGATGAGCATAAATCCATAATCTTCTTCTTTGCTCAAGACCCTTAAACCTGCATATTTTGCAGACTTGACTTCGGAAGGGTCAGTTCCGATAAAATAGGGCGACATGGTCACCTGATCACCAACCGCCGTAAATGAAATAGCAATATGGTGGCCGCCAAAATTGAGTCCCCAGGGTTGAGTTCTGTTGGGACTACCCCAGATAGAGATATAATAGTTGCCATGAGCCCAGCGTAAATTTTGCATCCTCTTCAATGCGGCACCATCAATTTTTCCTTCGTCATAAGCAGTTTGATACAATTCATTGAGGATGTCATCCAGCCGCATGATGCTGGTAGTTTTGAGGTACCCTTGTGAGCTAAGCAGTGCAGTCAATACTCTGTGAAATGCCATCCGGCTTTGATCTGACAGGGATCCGTATTGAATACCTGGTCGTGGTACCAAACCTACAGGCAGATTGGTCCATTTGTGCCGCAATGTATCGTTGAAGTCATAGAGCGCACGCTTAGATTCATCACCGGTCAAGGTGCCAATAAAACGCGTCACTGCGGCAGAGACCGAAAAATCATTTTGGCCGTTCAAGCCGGGATGATAACAGGCAGTTAAGATCATGCCACAAAAAATAGGCGCCAAAAATTTGAATGTAGATTTTTGCATGGATTTTTTCTTATATAGACAAAAATACCTTCCAGTCATCGGTGATATACTGGAAGGTAGGAAAAATCTAACATTTAAAATATTTATTTTTTCTTGCTGGTGTTTTTTGATGGCATTATTGGCTCCGATGGAGGAGGTAGAGGCGCAGGGACAGTATTGGCGATGGGTTTGATCGTTTTAAGATAAGCAAAGATCGCTTTGATCTCATAATCACTCATATGCTTAAACATTTCCCAGGGCATAGGTGGCAATAAAGATCTGGAAGAAGCCATGCCTTTGTACTTGCCTTCGCGCAAAGCCATTGTAAAATTGTCAATAGTCCAATCACCAGTACCGGTAGGATCGGGAGTGAGATTGGCTGCATAAGAAGTGCCCCAAGGGCCTACCCATTCTGTTAGATCTTGAGTGACGGTAAGGCCTTTTTGCAACATAGCCCATTTGTCGACTTCAATTTTGGGCATCATCGAAGGATGCCCGGATAGGCGAAGTGAAGTGTCCAATTCTGGCCCCATAGGCCCCATTTTCTTAGGCGTGTGGCAGTCGTTACAACCGGTGATGGTGACCAGGTGCTCTCCCCACTGAACCTGGCTGTCAAAGCCGCCGTATTCAGGATTTGACAATACCACCGTAGGGCTGCTTGGTTCAGGTTTTGGCTCGGTACATTGTAGGATAATAAAAGATAGACAAGCCGCAAGGACGGCTAAAAACTTGTTATTCATGATTTTGATTTTTTACGAGGTTGTTAGAAATTAAAAAATGGGTTCGTTTTTTATAATTCCGCAATTAAATTTATAAAAATAGTATCACTCGATTTAATTCCTTTTTAAAACGTAGTAGCCATACACCTGGTCCAGTTGCAACCCAACGATTTCACCACCGTCTCTTTTAAAGTGGTAGGAGGCATTCCCTTCTTTCCAGGTATCCTCATTTTTAAACTGCAATTGAAAGGGTTGGTTTTGACCTGGCTCACCTTGCACAGCCATCAAACTGTCACTCTGTGTAGTAATTGTAATAGAGATGTCCTGGCCTCTGCCTCTTCCGGTGTATTTTCCGGTATAAGCTGACAGATCCCCATTAAAATTGGTTGTATCGGAAATAGGTTTTCCCCAAAGATCATCCGCTATTTGATTTGCAATACTGGTAGGCGAAACCGGTCCGGTAGAATTGACCAGTACTACTATGCTCAAATCTTCCTTTGGATAATATCTGTTTTCAGAGAGAAAACCATTGATACCCCCTCCATGCTCTATCATGGTCTTGCTATGATCTTCGGTCACGGTGATACCTTTGGCATAATGTGTGGCGGATCCATCTGATAGGATCGTGGGATTCAGAAATTCACTGTACATTTTTTCGCTGAGTATCCTGCCATGGTGCAGCGCATTGTTCCACTTTACCAGGTCTTCGGTAGTGGAACACAAAGACCCGGCGGCATACGGCCAGGTATGGTCCAGGTAGGCGGCACGCACCAGGCCCTCCTGTTCAGTATCATAGCCATGAGCCCGGTTGGTTATCACTTTTCGTTCATTGCAATAATAGGAGTGGCTCATGCCAGCTTTGCCAAAAAGGTTATGTTGAATGTAGGATTCATAGGATATCCCGGTGACTTTTTCTATGATCAGGCCGAGCATAAAGAATCCGGTATTATTATAGATCAAGGCCTCCCCGGGTTTAAAATCAAATTTTTCTTTTTCCACTATCCTCAATAAGGTGTCTCTTGGATATTTTTGAATGGACAAAGAGCCGAAGTTTGGCATTTCTGTATAACCTTGGATGCCTGAGGTATGGCTGAGCAAATGTCGGATAGTCACCGTATGCCCTTGGGTATTAAATGGAATATATTTGGTCAGATCATCTTCGAGGTTGATTTTGCCCGAATCAACCAATTGAAGTATAGCCGCAGCGGTAAATTGTTTGGTCACTGAGCCAATTTCAAAGGAGGCGTCTACCGGAAGGGGTGTTTTGAATTCCAGATCAGCATAACCATAACTTTTTAATAATACTGGATTCGTTCCATGGTAGACCGCTACGGCAATACCTGCCGCCCGAACACTGTCAATAAAAGGCTTGACGATACTATCCAGGGATTTGGCCAGGTGAGTGGTAGATTTATCAGTGGAGATGGTTGGTGTTTGTTTACAAGCCGATATACCGATCAACCAGATTAATATTGAATAAATGTATTTCATTAGGTTAGGAATTTATTGAATTTAATTTTTTTTGATGCCCGATCAATCTTTGCGCAATCCTTTTATGACGACATTGCCCGTCCCGTTTTTGTCACAAGGGTATAAAAATTCTTTTTTCCAGGCTTTAGGATCGTCCAATACTTCATAAAATTCATCCAGAAACTTGAGGGTAGCTTTCGAATATTTTTCATCGATGTAAGGATCATTTTTGTAGAGCTCGTAGAACGAAGTTTTTAAATTTTTGAAAGTATCAATAACGGCTTCATACAGTTTAAGATTGTTTTCGCAATAACCTCTATATCTGCGCTCTTTTACGGAGTTTAGTTTCAGTTCCGGAGCTGGTTTGGCATAGGGTGCGCTTATGATGCCTGCATGATCAAAGTCATAGGGCACGACGATGGGTGTAGCAGTAGAGTCTTTGGCCAAAAGTTTGATATTTTGAAGATATTGTACTGACCAGTCAGTGTTGCCAATGAGGTATTGAAATACGGCTACCTTAAGAAAATGCGGAACTTGAGTCTGGGTAGGATGCAATTTTTTTTCGACAGAGATCATATTATTTCGCTGGGCGACTTGATCTTCTTCTTCCAGTAAGATGCCAAAAAAAGGTGTTGGTGCTTTATTGCTTCGGCTGTCCATCAACGAAACTTTTACCAATCTTGCTTTAAAACTATAAGGTCCCATAGTTTCACTAAATAGATTTTTAAATTTCTCACTAGATGGTTTTATATTGTTTCTAATCATTATTGCTTTTCT
>OCTV010000345.1_pt1 | contig 18628 bp, 15 predicted proteins | sample 1539101 | NCBI WGS metagenome assembly OCTV01 (sample SAMEA3991422, study PRJEB22521) | metagenome | biome: anthropogenic terrestrial biome; feature: sewage plant; material: sludge | place: Sweden | collected 2012-09-26 | reverse complement strand
TTGTTGTAATTTAATTCATTGCCGTAGACAAAATAAGCTTTCAAGTATTTACTTCGAGTCACACTTTCTTGCTCCAAATAAGTCAACCACTTTTTGATTTCAACCCAATTGGGATTGTTGCCAACAAAATAAACAATGCCGTGGTAGCGTCCATATTTGCAGACAGGACAAGTCCTTGTTCCTTTGTCCGGACCCCAGGCATGGAAAGGAATAAAAGATGGTTGATCTTCACCGATATGAAGTCCCGATTGTTTCTCTTGCTCCAATTCTACCGGATAGTTTGGAATGTTTAGTCCTAAAATAATATTATGCTCGGCAATTTGTAAATCTCCTGAAATAAGAACTCTTAATATACCACTGCCGCCACGATTTTCTAGTGCCTTTCTTTTGGCCCCTGTCAATAATCTGTCGTCGTCAAAGACAAACTCATCAAGGTAATATTCATTGTCAATGTTGGGTTCTTTGATGGAGGTATGAATATGGGCTGGAATATTTTCATTTGGATAGGGCGCGGGTCTGATGGTGTATATTGAAAACTTCCCATGCTCATCTGATTTTATCCAACCTCGAATATGGCCGTGTCGTTTGGCTTTTTCATTCAATCCTTGTTTTGGTAAATAGTAGCCGTTATGGTCTGTCTGCCAATAATAAATGATCACGTTTGGTACCGGCGTTTTTCCGTCATGTTTAAAAACGGTTCCCGTCACCAAAAGTTTTTGTCCTTTCGCTGCCCAACCAGCACTTGTATCAACGGATGAAATGTTTGTTGGTATGTCAATATACATTAGTTCACAACCGTCGCAACCGCCACCTACCAGTTTGTTTATGCTTGGTGTGGTTGTTTGCTGATTTGGATTACTATTTTTTGTTTGTCCGCTAAACCTGTCAGAATGCTGAGCAGCATTAGAAAAAGTCCGGGTCGATGTATTTGGTGCATTTGTTGTAATTTTGTGTTTCATAGTTGCAGGTAACGGTTTGAGGCTTTTAAGGCACAAATGTTAATGAGAATTACTAATGTTCAAATGTAGCATTTCTGCTCCAATTTCAACAAAACCCTGTGAGTAGTTGGGTATTTTTTTTTCAATTGGTTATCTATATTTTTTCAGTCTTTATTCGAAATGTTCGTTCAAAAAAAATAAATTTTACCTTTGCTATTATTTGAATCTTGCAATAATGGAAAACATAGGTATTAAAGATTTTTATAAAGAAATATTTGGTGAATATGGAAGCCAGCTGGATTTCTTTTTAGAAAGCGTTAGCTCAAACAATTTAGGTCATTTCAATGTATTTGATACAAAGAAGTTTTATTTCAGCGGTGTAAAAAATTCCGAAATGACATACAACAGGAGGTTGTATTATAAAATCAGTTTAATTAAAGGCAAAAATTTGGTTGAGTTTGCTGGAAAATCTGTTTTCATTGAAAATCAAGGAATTCTATTTGCAACTCCGAAAATTCCTTATCGGTATATACCACAAGACAAAGAACAGGCTGGATTTTTTTGTGTTTTCACTAAAGAATTTTTGTCGAAGTCCAAAACAGGGATACTGGTAGATGATTTTCCTATTTATCAGCCAAATAGTGATTTTGTTTATGAATTAAATGATGAACAATATCTTGAAATGGAAGCTATTTTCAAAAAAATGGACACAGAACTCTCGTCTGATTATGCTTATAAATATGATTTGCTTCGTAACTATGTATTGGAATTGATTCATATGGGACAAAAGTTAAACCCTATAGAAAGTATGTTAAATTCCACGAACGCTTCAAGCAGAATTTCATCATTATTTATTGAGTTACTGGAAAGACAGTTTCCAATTGAAAATGATGCACAAATGATGCAACTCAAAGCACCAATCGATTTTGCCAAAACTTTAGGCGTTCACATCAATCACTTAAATAAAGTATTAAAAGAAACGACAGGTAATAGTACATCTGAAATTATCAATGGCAGAGTAGTAGAAGAAGCCAAAATATTATTAAGACAAACTCAATGGAATGTTTCTGAAGTTGCTTTTGCTTTGGGATTTGATGAAGTAGCTCATTTTTCAAATTTTTTCAAAAAACATACTGGCCTGTCACCATTGAAATTTCGTAATTGATTGAAATTTACAAATAGTAGCTTGAAATTTGCAAGCTTTATTTTATTAGAAGACTGACCTTTGTGGATAATTTAAAATAAACAAATGAAGAATTCAACAATATTAGGAAGCAGCACACTGAAGGTGAACCGAATAGGTCTTGGTTGTATGGGTATGTCAGAGTTTTATGGCGCTTTTAATGAATCAGAATCTATTATTACTTTGCACAAAGCCATTGATTTAGGCGTTAATTTTTTCGATACAGCCGATATGTATGGAAGTGGAGCCAATGAAAAGTTAATTGGAAAAGCATTTAAGGGCAGATGGAATGATTTGGTTTTAGCTACTAAATTCGCAGTAATGAGAGGACCAAATGGCGAGTGGCTAGGATTAAATGGACAGCCTGATTATATTAGAAAAGCTTGTGATCAAAGTCTTTTAAATTTAGGAACGGATGTCATTGATTTATATTATATGCATCGTCAAGCTCCTGATGTTGAGATTGAAGTGATAGTAGAGGCAATGGCTGATTTAGTCAAACAAGGAAAAGTAAAGTTTATTGGTCTGTCAGAAGTGAATGCTCAAACTATTCGCAGAGCGCACAAAGTACATCCCATCACAGCTATACAAATAGAATATTCTTTATGGAGCCGTGAGCCAGAACATGAACTTTTAAAGGTTTGCAAAGAACTCGGAATCACTTTTGTTTCATACAGTCCTTTAGGTAGAGGTTTTTTAACGGGAGCTTATAAAAGTCGTGCTGATTTTGAAGCCGGTGACTTTAGATTAAATAATCCTAGATTTACAGATGAAGCGATCAAAGAAAATATAAAATTTGTTGAAGTCATAGACCAAATTGCAAAAGCTAAAGGAGTAACTAAAGCTCAAATTGCATTGTCTTGGATTTTAGGTCAGGATGATGAGATTACTGCAATTCCTGGCACAAGAAAAATTCATCGTCTTGAAGAAAATTTAGGTGCCTATAATGTAGCCCTAACTCAAGCCGATTTGGAACTGATTGATGTCTCTATGCCAAAAGAAACCATTGGTAGTAGGTATTAAAATTTGTATTATTTAATTCAAAAGAGTCACAATAATGTGGCTCTTTTTTTGTTTTGCTTGCTGTCTGTGCACCAAATAGCGTATATACGTATATACAGCATACAAAACTGCTTCATATTCTCAAATTGGCTATTGGGGCCTACCTTGCGGCATCTTTTTCGTAATAGGCATATACATAGCAACTGGCTCGACTTTGTGCTAATGGCCACAGCTCGACAATTCCGTTCCATCCAAAGAAGGATTACTTTCGAAGTGCATTGCACCCTGATCAAACCATCGCCCTCCTAAAACAGTTTCTAAGTGGAAATAGCGCATTCAGGAAATACATCTCTGCCGAGCATAATTTTGATTTACTTATCTATGAATCCTTATATTCGGGTTTGAAATAAGAACCTTAAAAAAATAAATCATGGAAAAAATAAAAGTAGGCGTTGTCGGCACCGGTTTTATCGGTCCCGCTCATGTAGAAGCATTGCGCAGACTACCCAATATTGAAGTTGCAGCGCTTTGTGAAGTCAATATGGAACTGGCTACAGCCAAAGCAGCCCAATTAGGCATAGAGCGTGCCTGTACCTTTGACCAATTGTTAGCGATGGAGGATATTACAAGTGTGCATATCTGTACTCCCAATTTTCTACATTTTTCTCAAGCGAAAGCTGCGCTCCTGGCTGGCAAACATGTGATCTGCGAAAAACCGCTGTCCAAAGACCTGCACGAAGCAGAAGAACTGGTCGCCCTTGCCCAGTCTACCGGTCTTGTCAATGCAGTCCATTTTAACCTGCGCTATTACCCGCTGATACGCCAGATGAAAACCATGCGGGAAAAAGGGGAGCTCGGTGAAGTCTATTCTATCCTGGGATCCTACCTGCAGGATTGGCTGTTCTACAATACAGATTATAACTGGCGCCTGGAACCGGACAAATCAGGCGATTCAAGAGCCATCGCGGATATCGGCTCTCACCTGATGGATGTCATCGAGTACATCACCGGTCTCAAAACGGTAGAAGTGATGGCGGATTTTAATACCATCCACAAAGTGCGTAAAAAACCACTAAAAGCGATCGAGACCTATTCGGGAAAAATGCTGACACCCGAAGATTATGCAGATGTGCCTATCAATACCGAAGATCACGCCAATGTGCTGCTCCGCTTTGACAATGGCAATCGGGGTTCTGTGACCGTATCCCAGGTATCTGCCGGCCGCAAAAACCAATTGAAGCTGGAGATCTCCGGCTCCAATAAAACTTTCGCATGGAATTCTGAAGCCCCCAATGAAATCTGGATTGGCAACCGAAATAAAAGCAATGAATCGCTCATGCGCGATCCTTCGCTGGTATATCCTGAGGCAGGCAGCATCATCTCCTTCCCCGGAGGGCACAATGAAGGTTTCCCCGATACTTCCAAACAATTATTTAAAGAGGTGTATGCAGCGATCGCTAATAATAAACAACCGGAACACCCTACGTACCCGACCTTTGCAGATGGTTACCGGGAGTTATTGATTTGCGAAAGAATATTGGAGAGCAATCGAAAACAAGCCTGGGTGAAGGTATAGCCGACAGCGTCACCTTCTCCTAAGTTCGACAGGTAGGAGTCATTTATTATTAGCTCGTCATCACTTTCAAACTATTCAAATCCCGCTTCATAGCCTCAGTCACTTCCATAGCTGGTATGGAGAGATGGGTTTCTCCGTCATTGGCCCCGCCCAAAGGATATTCGAGATGGAGACATAGAGGTGCATGGACATTCAATTTATCTACCAGGGGAAAATAATTTTTAAAATCTATCAACCCTGTTCCAAGTGGTACATTGTCGATGGTTTGTTTGCCATCTTTTTTTATCCAATCAAAGTCTTTGATATCGAGTGTGTTGATATATGGAGCCAGCAGCTGCAGACCTACCTGCCAGGCACTGAGGCTCTCGACCATAGCGTGTCGCACATCAAACTGCACGCCCATATAGCGGGCATCCAGATCCTTGATCAGGTACCAGATATCCCATAAAGAAGCGCCAACGCCCGTGCCTGAGTGATTTTGATAAGCCCCTTGAAGACTGTACCGTTTGTTCATTTTGGCCAGGGCTTTAAACTGCATGTGGAAGGCGTCTAATTGTTTGAGGACAGGTACACCGGGCTTATAGGTCAGCCAACCGGTACGGTAGGTTTTGATGCCCAATTCGCCGGCAGTTTTTAAGATCGCCTCAGTGTACGGTTCTTCGATAGATGTAATGCTTGTCGTCAAAAGGTCTGCCTTGAGACCGGCTTTTCGAATAGCATTCACTGCCCGCGGCAAATCTTTTTTTACATTTTCAGGCAGGACATGCCCTTTGGACCTGACCGTCAAATCGATGCCATCAAAACCCATTCGTGCAGCTGTGTCTGCCATAGCTTCATAGTCCAGCCATTGAAGGTGTTTGGAGAAAATATAGATATCCCGTTTGTTGGAGCTGTCGATAGATATAGGTTTAAATAAGGGCTTGGCACTTGTGATGGGCATCAGGGCAGCCGAAGCACCGATCGCAACCAGGCTATTAAGATGCTGGCGTCTGGTTATTTTAGGTGACATATTTTTTATCTAACTTGTTATCGAGCGATTCGTCAGGATTTTGCTTTAGCGACGATGTTCTTTTTTACTCCTTTTTCATTGATGATCGCAGTCCATACACTTAGTTTTTTGTCAGCGTAGCTGGTCCAGATCGGCCGGATGATCCCATTAGCCGCAGAGATACCATTATAATCACCGAAAAAGACTTCATTGCCAGGTGGGGTAAAGGTACTTCCTGTCAATAATATCTCTTTAAACGTATTTCCTCCATCTTTTGAGGTAGCCACCACTACATCCGTCTGGGTGTCGGCATGATTGCGACGGTCGTAGTACACTATATATATGTATCCCGTGGCCGGATCTACGCTCATCCAGGGCAGGAACTGATACCTGGGACCGGTATCCTGATTGACTTTGATGCGCTGGGACCAGGTACGACCCTCGTCTCTACTGTGCATGATCCAGACATCCATATTGTCTTCGCCATTTTTTAAGTCAGCCCAGCAGACATAGATGGAACCCCGATATTGATTTATGCTAAGATCGGTACAGGTCACCGGCATGCCATTGGCGCGACCCAGTCCGGGTACATCCAGGGACCAACCACCGATCTGATCCATAATCTCCTGATCCCTGGGCAGCCAGGTCAGACCTCCATCAAGACTTTTGTCAAACCATAGTTTTTGATCAAATGCCCAGACTACATAGATTTGATGATGGAGTCCATAGGCCGGCACAGCGCCTTCGGGAGTATAGTCATCATCTAGACAGTCACCTTCATGGTCGCTGATCGTAATGGCTTGTGTCCAGGTCTTGCCCTGATCAGCAGACTTTGAAAACCGAATCCTTGATTTGTCGGTAGACTGGGTGGATGCATATTTATCAAATTCTGTCCAGGTGACCACCAGGTCCCCATTGAGTGGGTCCGAAGCGATCCAGGGTTTGTCCTGGTTTTTGGGAGGGTTCGTACCTATCGCAGTGCCTTCATCCCAGGACTTTCCACCATCGATACTTTGATGGATCACCAGGCTTTCGAGATATCGAGAGGTATTCCTGCCGCCGCCGCCGGGTGTACCTAAATGGACATAATAAAAATTGCCCAGGTGATCAGCCCACAGTACCGGATCACCAAATACTCCAAGAGGCGATTTTAAAAAAGTATGACCAAAGGTCTGGCCTCCATCGGAGGAATAATGCACCCGATCGAGAATAGATCCTCCCACTACCCACTCAGGATGCAGTGGTGATACTGCCATGCTAGGCTCTGCAGGGCCATAGTGCTTGCCTTCGTTTTCTGCAATTTTGATGAGTTGAATGGCCTTGGGGGTAGAACAACTTAAGGTGAGTAGATAGAGAATACAGATTCCTACTATTGGCTTCATGTTTCTGTTAGATTTGATGACCACTAAATTATTTTTTAACCAATTATTTTAACCACTAAGATTACTTAGGGCACAAAGGAGATTGGTTGTGCAAAATAGAGATTTTGATCAGCATTAAGGCTAGTGGCAGCAGAGAGATTTATTATTAAATTGATGTTAAAAAAAAATCAGACTCATTAATCAGCCATTCAAATGGTACCTTGGCTTAATCATAATCAATACCAAACCAAAAACAGCTCATATGAAAAATCTCATCACCTCTCTGATTTTATTTATATCTGTTGTCTCAGGTTTTTCTCAAGATCTTAATTATGGGGTCAAAGCAGCGTACACTCGTCCGGTGCATATATCAAATGTCAGGATGGCTAATAAGATGATCGATATCAATCCCGGATACCCGTCCTCCTGGATTAGCCATTATATCTCTGCATCGTTGTCAGCTACCTGCAATGGTACAATAATGAAAGCAGTTAGCGCCGATGACCATCTGAGTACGGAACAAAAAAATATTTTAAAGACAGTCGATATGGGATCAGACATTGTAGTCGATATTAAGTACTATACTACAAATACAGTTACGGGCGAGAACAATGAAGAGCTTATGCATTTTGTGGTCACTGTAGTCCCTGAAATCGAAGCACAATATCTGGGTGGGCACCAACTATTGACTCAATATCTGAAAGAAAATGCTGTTGATAAAATCGCTGAATCTACTTCCAAACAATTGCGACAAGCAGTGGTGCGCTTTACCGTTGATGAGCAAGGCGAAATAGCCAATCCTCAAATAGCGGTGTCTTCCGAGGATGCCCTGACAGATCAATTATTATTAGAGGCCATTACTTCTATGCCAAAATGGAAACCGGCAGAAAGCGCTAATGGCATGAAAGTGAAGCAGGAGTTTGAATTTAGTGTGGGGAATAAGGTGAGTGGTTGTTAGGACCTGTTCTTTTATCCAATAATCTGTTCAGCATTTTTCGATTACTTCATTTAATCTAATACGACGCTATTGAGTCCTTTTTCATATCACTTCTAATCATTTTTAATTCCTAAGAAAGTTTTTTTGAATTCAACTTTCTTTTTTTCAAGGCTTTCATTCCAGCATCAATTTTATTTGCAAGATTCCAATCTTCTGCTTCAGAATGAGCGAGGTACTTGGCAGACATTCCAAGCTTCATGGCAAGATTGATAAACCTTTCATTACAAAATTTGTTTTTTAGTCCGATAAACACTAATCTCATGCTCAAACCAATTTCTTTTACGACCACTGGACAGAAAACACTTATCGCAGATCTCACTATCTATCGGTTTTTACCGAGCCGTTATGCAGATGCCGTAGGTCCCTTTGTCTTACTGGATCATTTTCCTCCAGGTCATGCTGATCCTAAGGAGCCACGCAAAACCAAAGGCACCGGTGCCCATCCTCATCGGGGGATAGCTACACTGACTTACCTGATTCAAGGTGAAGGCGAACACTATGATAGCCGTGGCCATCATGCCACCATTCGCTCAGGAGGAGCACAATGGATGAAAGCAGGCAATGGTATCATCCATGATGAGGTCATCAATGCTGATGCTGGTACAGGAGACTTGCTGATACATGGTTTTCAATTCTGGATCAATCTTCCTTCAAAAATCAAGGCTGAACTGCCAGAGTATCTTTCACTCCAGGCCCAGGATATTCCGGTAAAAAAATTAGGAGAAGGTGCCGGCTGGATAAAAATCATTGTAGGGGATTATGAGGAATTGAGTTCAAAAATCCCAAATTATTCCAGGCAGTTTTTATATCATATCCATCTACTGCCTGGTGCAACTTTTTCTTTACCTACCGATGCCACCATGGAGTATGCAGCCTTATTGCCTACCCGTGCAGCCATGATCAATACGACTACCTATCAAACCGGCGAATTCATAGAGTTTGGTAAAGATGAAGGAACTATTGAAATCAACAATAAAAGTGAGCTGGCTACCGACATCATTCTATTTGGTGGAGAGCCATATACAGAACCCATCATAGCCCGCGGTCCTTTTGTGATGAACAGTGATCTTGAGATCGCTCAGGCATATAAAGATTTTCATGCAGGCAAATATGGCATCATTTGATCCTTATTATCACACAGCTATCAAATTATTTTTTCAAGTAATATGATGAGAAAACAATTCGGAGGCAAGGCCAGTAAATCAGATTTGGAAAAATATGCCCGTTCAAATAACTGGGATGGTAAAAAGTTTGTCAATCTGCAGACTACCAATATGAACTTCAGTTTTTCATCACTACCAAAATTATTGTACAAACAATTTTGTGAAAAAGAAGGTAGAGAACCCAAAACCAAATTGCCAATTTTGCCTTTTGAACAGGCAGAGTTTCTAAAGCCCTCCAATGAAACGAAATTTATCTGGTACGGTCATTCAGCATTATTGATGCGCATGAACCATCAAACCATACTCATCGATCCTATGCTGGGCCCTAATGCTGCCCCGATCTCGCCGTTTTCAGTAAATAGATTTAGTGATAACACACTTGAATTAGCAGAAGATTTTCCGGAGATCAATTTGCTCCTGCTCACCCATGACCATTATGACCACCTGGACTACGAAAGCATCCAGCGACTTAAGCCTAAGGTGAAAAAATATTTTGTCGCTCTTGGCGTCGCCCGGCATTTAATTCAATGGGGCATTCCATCAGAAGATATTACCGAATTTGATTGGTGGGAGCACAAAACTTTTGCCGGTATTCAAATTCATTTTACACCATCTCGGCATTTTTCTGGTAGAGGCCTTGCTGACAGAGCGATGACCCTCTGGGGTGGTTGGGTATTCCAAAATGGAGCTGAAAACCTTTGGTTTAGTGGTGATGGTGGATACGGTGATCACTTTAAAGAAATAGGAGATAAGCTGGGTCCCTTCGATTTTGCTTTTATCGAATGTGGTCAGTACAATGAAAACTGGCATCAAATACATATGTACCCAGAGGAAAGTGTGCAGGCAGGTATCGATGCTCAGGCGCAGATCATCATGCCGGTCCACTGGGGCAGTTTTTCACTGGCCCAACATAGTTGGACCGAACCTGTGGAAAGATTTATCACTGAAAGCGAGCGTAGGAATATCCGATATCTAACCCCTCAGAAAGGACGGCTAGTCTCTATGCAAGAACTACCTGTACCTATCAGATGGTGGGATTGAGGTCCATGTGCCAGATCATCATAAGTTAAAGTTGCGGCCCTGGGAGCTGTCCTACCCAAAAATAAATTTTTGCAACCTATTGCGAAGCCAAATAGTTGCATGTATATTTGCAACCAAATAGTTTCTTAATTAATTTTATATAATATGAGAAGAGATGTTTTTCAAGCGATTGCCGATCCGACCCGTCGTGCTATTATCCTGCTGATTGCATTTCAGCCTATGACACCAAATGCCCTGGCTGAGCATTTTGATAGTACACGCCAAGCCATCTCCAAACATTTGCGCATACTGACAGAATGCCAGCTGGTATCGCAAAATCCGGACGGCAGAGAAATCTATTATCAACTCGACTTCAATAAAATGAAAGAAATAGATCATTGGCTGGACCAATTCAAAAAGATTTGGGAAAGCCGCTTCAACGAACTGGACAAAGTATTATTAACCATGAAAAAAAACAAAAAATGAGTCTCAATCTTGCCTTTGATTTTTCTGTAAACAGGGAAAACAATACAATCAATTTAAAAAGAGTGTTTGCGGCAGCACTACCTTTGGTATGGGACGCTTACACCAACAGGGAAATCCTCGACCAATGGTGGGCGCCTAAGCCCTGGAAAGCCAGAACCAAAACAATGGACTTTAGAGAAGGAGGTCAATGGCTGTACGCCATGGTAGGTCCTCAAGGAGAAGAGCATTGGGCTATCGCCACCTATACCAACATTGAGTTTCAAAAACACTTTACAGGACTCGATGCATTTACGGATGCAGAGGGTACTATAAATAACGATCTGCCGAAGTCCAGATGGGAAGTGCATTTTTCAGATCTGGGCCATCATACCAGGGTGGAAATGCTCATATCTTATGATGACCTTGCACAACTGGAGGCTACTATTCAAATGGGTTTCAAAGAAGGACTGTCTTTGGCCATGGAAGGATTGGACGAATTGCTCGCATCCATAAAACAATAAGAGCTGATAGATCAAGAATTCTATACCTGATTTCGTATTTAAAAATTTGAAATTATTTTGTCCCCCGGGCAAACTATTCAATGCTATATTTATTGCTTCTATACCTTGATGTTAAAAAAGATATACCAGGTCTATGTGATTGAATTATCTAAGCGGGTATTCAGCGAAAGTGTCAAATTCAGAACCGCCAATCCTCAATACAATGGCGTGCTGGAATGCCTCTATGTAGGTATGACCAGCAAAATGCCCAAAGAGCGGTTCGAACAACATAAATCAGGATACAGAAACAAAAAAGGGCACAAACTGGCTTCAAACATCGTGCAAAAATATGGGCTCTACCTTCGGCCCAGCCTATACAATCATTTAGACCTAATGACTAAAACAGAGGCGCTTAAAATGGAGGAACAGTTGGCGCTGGAGTTAAGGAGGCAACGCTTTGCTGTATGGTATGGTTGAAGGATTGATTGAAAATTATACAAATAGAAAAATCTTATAACAGCTCTATCTGATAAAAAAGCCTAGCCTATGTAAAGATTTTGATTAAATCTTTACATACGAAACTCAATATATATGGATAATTGAAAAAACTTTAGATATCCTATAGGGAGGATGTGAGTTTAATGGGAATTACGGAAGATTTCCTCAAACGGATAAAGCTATGGGCGTAGAACTACTTTATTTTCCGATATTTATCACAAATTCATCCATCTTGGCACCACCTACTGAACTCAAACGATCCCTTACTCCACTAATGCTCTGGGGCCTGGGGGTAGGTTATGTCATATCGGGCATGTACTTCGGGTGGAACCTCGGCCTTGAAAAAGGAGGGACCCTTGGCCTGGCGATCGCCACTTTTTTTATCATCATCCTCTATATCACTTTTACTTTTAGTTATACTGAATTGGCCTGTGCCATACCCAAAGCTGGCGGTGGATTTGACTATGCTACCAGGGCATTGGGCAAAGATTGGGGATTTATAGCCGGTATGGCTCAAAATATAGAATTCATCTTTGCGCCGCCTGCTATCGCATTTGCCATCGGGGCTTATTTTAATTTGTTTTTTCCGCAGATCCCTGTATTGACGATTGCTATTTTAGGTTATATCATTTTCACCGGGCTCAATATATATGGTGTCAGGGCCGCAGCCACATTTGAATTGGTCATCACCCTGCTTGCCGTAGGCGAGTTATTGTTATTTGCAGGCATCAGCCTGCCCCACCTCGAAGTCAAAAACCTTCAGCACAATGCCTTTCCACATGGATGGCAAGGTGTGTTTGCAGCCATACCATTTGCCATCTGGTTTTTCCTGGCCATCGAAGGGGTAGCCAATGTCGCAGAAGAAGCCATCAATCCCCGCCGGACTATTCTCCTTGGATTTGGATCAGCTATCCTCACCCTGGTGATACTTTGTATCCTGACTTTTGCAAGCTCGGTAGGAGTAGCAGGTTGGGAAGCCATCGTCTATAAAACAGACGGGACCACTTCTGACTCACCCTTACCATTGGCGCTGAGTCATATCGTGGGAAATAACAATCTGCTATACCACTTATTGATCACGATTGGATTATTTGGATTGGTGGCATCTTTTCACGGTATCATCCTGGCTGCAGGAAGAGCCAGCTTTGAGTTTGGACGCGTGCGGTTTGCACCGGCCTTTTTAGGCAAGATTCACTCTAAGTTTCAGACCCCTTCCAATGCCTTAATAATCAATATGTTTATAGGCATCATAGCTTTACTCACCGGTAAAACATCCGAGATCATCACGCTCTCTGTATTTGGTGCTTTGACCTTATATATTGTATCGATGATCGCACTGTTGCGCCTACGAAAGTCTGAGCCTGCACTGGAACGCCCATTCAAGGTGCCCATGTATCCGGCATTTCCACTCATTGCACTGGCGATCGCTGGTTTTTCCTTTATCGCCATGACAGTTTACAATGCCAGACTTGCTTTGGTATATTTTTTGTTATTAGGTATAAGTTATGCCGCTTTTAAACTGTTCTATGGCAAGTCGGGATAGCATGATCTCTAGATTCACTTTCGCAAGGATATAATAAATTTTAATTTTTCAGGTCTGGGAACTATAAACCCAAATTTTAAACAACCATCATGACCAGCAAACAAATCCTCCAATATGTCAAAGATCATCCTTCCGGAAAAGTAAAGCTTGCATTTACAGATATTGACGGCATCCTGAGAGGAAAATATGTCTCATCGGAAAAGTTTTTATCCATTATAGACAAAGGCATGAGCTTTTGCAATGTCATCTTTGGCTGGGATGCTGCCGATGTAGCTTATGACAATGGGACATATACTGGTTGGCATACCGGGTATCCGGACAGTCCTGCAGTCATAGATATCAATACATTTCGCAAAATACCCTGGGAGCAGGATGTTCCGTTTTTCCTGGGAGAACTCACAGATGAAAAAGGCGCCCCTTCTACGGTCTGTCCCAGGCAATTATTACAAAAGGTATTAAGCGAAAGCAATAAAGCAGGGTACACGCCCATTTTTGCCCAGGAATTTGAATGGTATAATTTTGCAGAAACTCCTCAGTCTATCCAGGACAAACAATTTAAAGACCTCACCCCTTTGACGCCGGGCATGTTTGGTTATTCTATACTGAGAAGCTCCTTAGAAAATTCCTACTTCTCAGATTTGTACGACTTACTCAAAAAATTTAATGTGCCTTTAGAGGGCATACATACGGAGACAGGCCCTGCGACTTACGAAGCCGCTATCGGTCATGCGGGTATCCTGGAAGCGGCCGATCGTGCCACTTTATTTAAAACAGCAGTCAAAGAAATCGCCTATCGACACAGTGTCATCGCTACCTTCATGGCTAAGATCAATGAGAACCTGCCAGGTTGTGGCGGACACGTGCACCAGAGTCTGTGGGACAAAGCAGGCAAAAAAAATCTTTTTTATGCAGACAAGGATCCAAAGCATATGAGTGAACTGATGAAAAGTTATGTGGCCGGTCAGTTATATTGTCTGCCTCATATCCTCCCTATGTTTGCGCCTACGATCAATAGTTATAAGCGACTGGTCGAAGGTGCCTGGGCTCCAACTACACTGACCTGGGGCCTGGACAATCGCACCGTAGCGTTGCGTGTGCTCTCAGGAGGCGCTGCCTCCTGTAGATTAGAGACCCGGGTGATCGGATCAGATGTCAATCCTTACCTGGCGATGGCAGCCTGCCTGGCCTCAGGATTATATGGTATCAGGCACAAATTAAAACTGGAACAACCTGCTGTCGTAGGCAATGGCTATCGCGATACCTCCAATGGCATCCTCCCGACTACTTTGATAGAAGCGACCCAACAAATGAAAGTCTCGGAGGTGGCTTCAGAACTCTTCGGTGCTCCATTTGTTGAACATTTTACTCAAACCAGGGAGTGGGAGTGGCGCCAGCACCTTAAATCAGTGACTGACTGGGAATATAGACGCTACTTTGAGATCATATAAATGGGAAATCTTTTTCTGGTTTCTTTAATACAACCATAATATACAAATGTGCACTTTTGCATCCTACTAAATCAATGCTATGACCTTTGATAAAATCTATCAATATAATTTTCCTACGACGATTAGATTTGGAGCAGGATCCAGTAAGGAGCTGGGAGATTATCTTATAAAAAACGGACTTACCCGGCCTTTGATCGTCACAGATCCTACAGTGTCTGGCTTGGATTTTTTTAAAGAGATCCTCCAGGACTTGAAGAAAAAAAATATTTCAACAGAAGTATTTTTCGACATTCATAAAAATCCTGTCAAGTCTGATGTGTATAAAGGAGGAGAGGTCTATGATCATACCCATCGGGATAGTATCATCGGCATCGGTGGTGGTGCTGCCCTGGATGTGGCGAGGGCTATTGTACTCAGAGTCAACCACCGCGAAGACCTTTTTAAATATGATGATCTTATCGGGGGTGATGTGTATGTGACCAATGAGGTGCCTCATTTTATCACCATACCTACCACTGCAGGCACAGGATCTGAGGTCGGTCGCAGTGCGATCATCTCAGACGATGTAACCCATCAAAAGAAGATACTTTTTGCACCAAAACTATTGGCTAAAATTGTTTTTGCTGATCCCCTGTTGACCATGGAATTGCCAGCCTATATTACTGCTGCTACGGGAATGGATGCATTGACACACAATATGGAAGCTTACATCGCCAAAATGCCCCACCCGCTATGTGAAGGTATAGCACTCGAAGGCATCTCCCTGATACATCAGTCACTCGAAAAAGCAGTCAACCATCCTGATCTGGAATCCAGAAGCAAGATGCTCATCGCTTCGCTGATGGGTGCCGTTGCATTTCAAAAAGGATTGGGCGTCGTGCATTCTCTCGCACACCCGCTGTCATCGCTGCTGGACACTCATCATGGTCTCGCCAATGCAGTCAATATCCCCTACGGCATGCAATTTAATATAGAAGGGTTTGAAGAAAAATTTGCCCGCATCGCCCGCACCCTCGAGCTAAATGAAATATCCGGTCAGGGGGTAGTGGATTATTTATTTGACCTCAACACGAAAGTAAATATCCCGCACAGATTGCGAGACATTGGAGTGAAAGCAGAACATATCGACGAACTTTCTGATCTGGCCCTGGCTGATTTTGCACATCCCAACAATCCCAAGCCGGTGAGCAGAGAAAACTTCAGAGACCTTTACACCCGCGCATTATAAACCCTATGACAAAGAAAATCGGGATCTCTTTTACCGGGACTAATTTTCATCATTATTGGTCATGGATTACCTCCCAGGACTTAGGGGATGATCTCGAATTGATGCTTCTATCCTTTGAAAAAAACAATAGGGAAGATATCTATCAATGTGACGGATTTATTCTCACAGGGGGCATCGATGTACATCCCGGTTTTTATCAGGGCTCTTTGGATTATAAGAACAAGCCCGTCGATCATGAACTGGATAGAGATTATTTTGAAGCAGAGATTTTTCAATATGCCCTATTGAATAATTTGCCACTGCTCGGTATTTGCAGGGGCATGCAATTAGTCAATGTATTGCAGGGAGGCCGATTGATTCAGGATCTTGATCATAAGAATGTCAGGCACCGAAGTGAAGGTCCGGACAAAGAGCACACCATCGTAACTGTTAAGGACACTTTACTCTACAAAGTAGCAGGTACATCTTCCGGTCATGTAAACAGTGCACATCATCAATCCATCGACCCTCTAGCACTTGGGGAAAATCTTAGAGTCAATACGTATGATGACGATGAAGAAAAAATAATAGAAGGCCTGGAGTTTGATGATAAAACCGATAAACCCTGGATGCTCTGCGTGCAATGGCATCCTGAAAGAATGTTTCAAAAACAACAAAATCCTTATTCTGAAAACATCAAACAACATTTTTTGACCGCCATCAGAAAAACCAATATGAAAAAACTACCTATCATCAACCCAGCTACAGAAGAATTAATCACTACGCTCAATGAAGATACCCCTGAAAGTCTGCTCAAAAAATTTGACTTATTAAAATCAGCCCAAGCAGCCTGGAGCGAGCTACCTCTTGAAGAAAGAATTCGTATTTTAAAACAATTTGCGGTTTTGTTGGCAGATCACCTTGAACACCTTGCAGCCATACTTACTTCTGAAGTGGGAAAACCACTCAGCCAGTCTCGCAATGAAATCAACGGAGCCAGGTCCCGGATACAATGGTTGACAGACCATGCAGTACAATATTTATCAGAAGAGATCATGAGCAGTGGTGATAGCATGGTAGAGAAAATAGTCTATGAACCACTGGGCGTCATTTGTAATATTTCTGCATGGAACTATCCCTATCTCGTAGGCATCAATGTGATTGTACCTGCTTTATTAGGAGGTAATGCCGTGATGTATAAACCATCAGAACATGCCGTGCTAACCGGACTAGAAATAGAAAAACTGCTCAAGGAAGCAGGGTTACCACCCTCAGTATTTCAAGTCGCTATCGGCGCTGCTGAAGTGGGCGACAACTTACTCGACCTGCCATTTGACGGCTACTATTTTACAGGCTCCAGCAAAACAGGACAATATATTTACGAAAAAGTGGCTAAAAAAATGGTGCCCTGCCAATGTGAGCTCGGTGGCAAAGATCCCCTCTATGTAGCCGATGATGTCGGCGATATCAAAGCAGTAGCCGCAGGCACCGCGGATGGTGCTTTTTACAATAACGGGCAGAGCTGTTGTGCTGTCGAACGAATCTATGTGCATGAAAAAATATACGAGTCCTACGTAGATGAGTTTGTAAAAGAAGTGCAATCCTGGCGATCCGGTGCACCTACAGAAGACGGTATTTACTTTGGTCCGTTGAGCAGAAAAGAACAGCTAGCCTTTTTAGAGAATCAAATCAAAGATGCTGTAAGTAAAGGTGCTTCCATCCTTACCGGTGGCAAAAAAGTAGAAGGACCGGGTTATTTTTTCGAACCCACTGTCCTGGTCGATGTAGATCATACCATGGACCTCATGCGATCAGAATCTTTTGGACCAGTGATAGGCATCATGAAAGTACAAGATGACGCCGAAGCCATCCATCTGATGCAGGATACTGCGTATGGACTCACCGCCTCAGTCTATAGCGCCGATCAAAGCCGTGCTGAAAAAATATTGCATCAGATCAATGCCGGCACCGGCTATTGGAATTGTTGTGATCGGGTGAGTGCCGCCTTACCCTGGAGTGGCAGGAATCGATCAGGCTTTGGGGTCACCTTGTCTCATGCAGGTTTGAGGGCTTTTACCAAAGTGAAAGGGTATCATTTGAGGAAATAGGAATATAGGCAATAGGCAATAAGCCTCGGGAGACACCCTTTAGGGTTGGGGTGTGCGGTCGAATGAATGGAAAAATCATCCCTAAGCATTGGGAGACAAACCTGCGAGGTTTGGGTGTTGGCAGGAGCGAAAGCGAACCTTGCAGGTTTTGTTTGAATAGGTTTAGGAGGAGTTGTACTCCGACATTAATGTATTACTACAGTTGATACATTTTAAACCCATAACTTTGACTGATGAGTACAGAAGATAAAAAAACCTCCAACATTTTTTCAGAAAGTGAAATCGTGGAAGCGGGTGCTTGCCCAAATTGTTGGGGAAGACAGCAATATGATCATCGTTATATCCAGTTTGTTGACGATCAGACCAAAGACAATATCAATCATAATCCAGAACACCAAAAAGCGTTTATTCAACAGTTTGTGGAAACCTATGTCACTGGCATCAAACTAAAAAATGTGGAAACTTTTCGTCAATGTCCGGTATGTAGTAAAGGGTATTGACGGTATTGAAACATGGATTACCATACAAGATGGAACCCGTTGGTTCGAACACGATCTCGGCAATCTTGTCAAGTAATTAATTATTTTTAACCCAATCCATGCATTAGGCATGGATTGCCCGAAGGGCCGAC
>OCTV010000342.1_pt1 | contig 18697 bp, 20 predicted proteins | sample 1539101 | NCBI WGS metagenome assembly OCTV01 (sample SAMEA3991422, study PRJEB22521) | metagenome | biome: anthropogenic terrestrial biome; feature: sewage plant; material: sludge | place: Sweden | collected 2012-09-26 | reverse complement strand
CAAAAGTTGTAGAAGCAACAGAAATGAACTTGCAATATTTCTAATTGCAAAGGTAATAAATAATATTCAGATATGAAAGAAAAGGAAACAATAAAACATTATTTGCAAATCTGATTCAATTGATATAAAAGATACAATGTATGTTAAATAATTGCATTCATAAGAGAAATAATACAACCTGTTGGTTGTATTATCAATTTTAATTATTACATTTGCACTAAAATATAATATGACTTTTGATGATATAACAAATGATGGCAGATTATGGGCAGTCAGATATGATGGTGATTCCGACAACGTCCTATCCAATCTATTTGATAAGTGGAATGACATTCTATGGTTGCGCGAATTTTTCAGGAACAATTTAGATGATTTAACCTCATATTTCAAGATTACAGACATTAATCAAGCCATTTATGATACGATATCCGATGCAGAACATTTACAGTGTCTGATTATGGACCTCTCACCAGATGCAGACCTTGACAAAATATTCCATCATTTGGAACCGTCACGAACACATGAAATGACGTTGGGGAAAGAAAAAGTAAAACCTGACCATAATTTTCGTCACAGTTCATGGTTAAGAATATACGCTATTAAACTTTCTGACGGTGTCTACATCATAACGGGCGGTGCCATTAAACTAACAGCGACCATGCAAGAGAGACAACATACTATAGATGAATTGAAAAAGTTGGAAAAGGTGCGGAATTTTCTATTAAAGGAAAATATTATAGATAATGACGGATTCATTGATTATCTCAGTGAGTTATAAGATATGACAAAATAACAATAGCAACTAAAAGTAACGGAAATGAAAACAACGGTAGAAAAATTAAGAAAGCATGCATCTTCTACACCATCGAAATGGCGTGAAGAGGCTCAGTTCCGTTCAGAAAACAAATTATGGCTGCGCTATTCTCAAATGGTGGCCATGAAGATGCTCGACAGAATGGAAGAATTGGGACTGACCCAGAAAATGCTGGCAGACAAGATGAAGTGCAGTCAACAGTACATATCAAAAGTGTTGAAAGGTAAAGAAAACTTATCTTTGGAAACACTATTCAAAATCGAAGAGGTACTTCATCTAAAATTCATTCACGAACCAGAGATGGCTTGAGTCCTAGAGAATATGTTTGAGAAGAGTTTTGTTTACCATATTATTAAAATGCTACTTTATATATTTCTGCAAAAATATAAAATACCATTTTAAATTTTAGGGTTTTTATGCCATCTTTCTAACTTTTTTTATTTTTTAACCCAAAATGTTAATAGCAAAATCTATTTGAATTTCTCTGCGTCTTTCTCCATAAGCCTTTGTACATCCACGGCATTGAATGGTATCTTACCCTTGCTGAGTTCGGGAATATTGAATGACTTGAGGTTCATATCATAGAAATCGGGGGAACTTTGCGGTAGAACGAATGGTTTGTGAGCCTTTCCGTCGCGATCTATGTAGCAGAAGTATGGCTTGCCGTATAGACCATCGTCGCGCTTGCTCGCAAATACAAACCAGCGACTGTTAGACGACCAACTGTGGTAGGTGTCTGAACGATTGGAATTGACTATCGCCAAGGTGTCTATCTGCCCTGTCTTGATATTCATCATCTGCAGGTCTGCCTCTCTGTGCCAGATAGGGAATGTACCGTAATCGGCTACTGTATAGAGTATGTATTTCCCGTCGGGAGATACGCGTGGATGACATACAGAACGTTTGCTGCACGTGCCTGGGACTGACTCGATATTTGCATTGAGCAGCGTGTCAACCTTTTGACCTATCTTACCATTGCTCTCATTGAAGTCGGTGCGGCACAGGCTATATTTCAGGTTTTTGATATCCTCAGGCAGTTTCACACGCTTAGCCGAACAGAAATAGATATATTTACCGTCGGGTGAGAAGGTTGGGAAGGTTTCTAGAACCGTTGAGTCACATAGATTGTGCCGGGTGAATATGAAATTGTTGTCCAAGTCGGCCACGTAGACGTCGGATTTCTTGTCGTAGACCTCCAATCTTTTGCTGCCTTGTGCATGGAAGGCTGGGATGATGATATTGGAGGAGAAGACAAAATAGCGGCCTGTATGGTTGAATCCGCCATAGACGCTGGCTGAGATCATATCGTCTTTTTTCAAATCCAGTTTACGGAGCTTACCGTCTTTGTTGAGCACGGCACCACCGTTCTTGCCCCTGACATACATCATCGACAGGTCGGGATTCTGATTGCCTACGATATGACAGTTCATACAACTGTTGTTGACGAGGTTATGGTCGCAGAGCGCACTTTCGTCAAAGTTTTCCACGCAGCGCTGACGAATCTGGAGATTGTTGAACACCTCGTAATCAGGTTCTATCAGTCTGTAGGTAAGGTAAGAGTCGAGACTGTCTTTGACGATTTGCCATTTGAACGATTTATATCCTACCCATTTGCCGTCTTCCTGAGCCATCACCTTCACATCGACTGTCTTACCGGCATTCTCCTGAGTGAAGTCTTTCCACTCGTCCATGTCAAACGTTACCTTATTGTCGCTGCCGCTGTACAATTCCGTTCCATTGGCAATCACTTTCACACCGTCCGCATTGTTACGCAGAAGGAAATTGAGGGGGGCTATATTGACAGGAATCGTGATGTCCGTATAGTCGGGATACATCGGAACTGCTTTGTCGGTTTCAGTAACAGGGAGTTCCTGGCAAGATGCCAACAGACTTATCAAGGCAATAAACAATAGTATCTTTTTCATTTCTGTTTTTTGTTAGGGTTGTTCTGGTTGTAGAAATCTACAGCTTGCCGATAAAGCAGCGGTTGCATGCTTCGCTTTTGCAGGGCGTAATATTTGTTGTAGTCGTCCATGAAAACACCAATCTCATGCGCCTGCAGGTCACTGCACAACAGATAGTCGAGTGCAATCTCGTTTCGGGGATTGGATTTCAGCAGTTCCAGTAATACCATTCTGCAGTTGTCGTTCAGTCTCAGCGTATCGGTCTTGTTGATATATTGCCGTTTCTTGGCAATTTCCGCTTTTACATCAGGTGTCTGCATGCCGGGTGTATGGTCGGCGGCCCATTGTTTGTAGACAAGGGTGTTGTCGAGAATACGAAGATATTTCGTGGCTGCGGGAATATCATTGCTGACCAGATTGGCTTCGGCCAGTCTTTTTATCATCCGCACGTTACGGTTGTCGGGCGAGAATACGTTCGCCAACATTGCGGCACGCTCTGTAAGAGTCATATCCCCTAGTACATAATACAGTTCGTTCGTCATTTTGATGATCAATATAGGGGTCTTGGAATTGACGTGATAGAATGTACCTAGATTGGTGGGCCTGTCTAATGAAACATAATTGGCCAGTTGCCCTTTTTGAGCCAGAGCCAAATTATAGAAGAAACTCATCTGCTCGGGTATCGTATCCATCTTTCCGCACATATACATCACCTCGTTGTAGTGGCCGAAATAGTATTCATTGTCTACTGCCAGATAATCTTCGAGTTCCATTTCAGGCTTCGCCAGTTCGCCGATACCTGGATAGGTATAATTCTCTTTCGCATTGAGCAGGTATTGCTTCTGTGTGAGAGGTATGCATAAGATGAACAGGGGAATATAGATGATGCGACCAACCCCTGTCTTCCAACTGATAAATATCCATCCGCTTATCATGGAGAAAAGCACAAAGACAATCCATCCATAGCCGAACATCCAGTAAGTGACAGCCGTGAAAGTCACGATGATGGCATCGTTCATGAAACGCAGTTTCCTTATCCGGTCCATTCTTATGATGTAACTGACAGCAAAGAACATGGCAGCACCACCGATGACAGACATCGTGGACGCCAGACGGAATTCCGCCTTGAAATGGCATACCGCTTCCAATATCATTGCTATGATGGCGATAAAGAAGGATATGCCTGCATGTAAACCGGCTCTTTGCAGTGCTCTCCTGATGATGTCGCCCATCGTGAGCAGACTCAGTGTGAGAATGATAGCGCCTGCATAAAGATAATAATAGAATTGTGTGAGGAAATCACCTATCAGACAAGCCGCCCACGCCGGTTTGGTGAAGTAAGTGGTGATATAGCTCCACGACATCAGGAATATCTGGTTCTGTTCCTTATAGAAGAAGTGATAAGGATAATCGTATTGGAAAAAAACGAAACAGGCCAAAGCTTGTATTGCTATGATGGCATAGTATATAATATATAATCTTGATTTTATAGTAAAATGTTTCATTTAATTCCTGTCATATTAGATAAAAATTTACTTAATGTCGATTTCCTATGTGTGTGTATAATTTTCTTTGTTAAAGAAATTTTATTGTTGTTGGAAATTTCAGCTTTTTCTTCCAGCATTTTCAGCTCATTTCCATTTATACCTTTTCTTTTGGCTATTTGGAATAATGCAAAATCTTTGTTACTTTGCATTACAATGTCTTTCCACTGTTGTAATTGCTCGTTTTGTTGAGTTCCGGTGCTAGTACTATTACTATCTAATTTGACGGTAGTGGTTCCTTTTTCAGTTACGACTAATAAATCTTGTAATTCAAATCTCAATGCAGGCTTTACTCTTATTATACTGACTCTCTCCGTGTCACCTTCGAAAGAAAATTTTCCGTTACTGATTATAGTCGAATCTACATTGGACGGGTTGTCTCCTTTGACCGGGACGAGATAAACCTTGTTCCCATCATATTTGTTTGAAGGAACAACGCCATTGATTGTAAAGCGTGGTTTTAAATGACATGTGCATGATACGAGTAAAGCAGCGATTATGAACAATAGAATCTTTTTCATTTATATTTTTCAGTTTAGATTGTTGATGCATGGATGCATTTATTTTAATGCAAAGATACGCTAAACCAAGAAAAATACAAAACAAATAGGAATAATTTTGTGGCGTTTTTTTGTGCGGTGATACTATGTTTGCAAATTAAGATATTATTTTGATTGCGGAAGCTGAGCTACACATTCCATTTCTATCAACCATTCCGGTCGGCATACGTTGGCATGGACGATGATGCACGGGATGTCTGTATACGCTGTGTTCATAAACGACAAGACACCTGCATAGTCGGAAATATCACGAAGATATATGATAAAATATCGTATGTCTTTCATCGTCGCCCCGCCGTCATTGAGCAGTGCACCTATATTCTCAAGCAGTCGACCTGTCTGTCGCATCACATCGTCGGGATATAATACCTGTCCGTCTTTGTCGATACTGGCTGTGCCGGATATGAAAAACTGTTCTTTGCCTTTGATGCTCAGTCGTGTGCCCCGTTCGAAAGCGACTCCGTATTCGTGGGTAGGGTTGAGGTGGCCGAGTGCCTGAAGATATTTCTTGTCTTCTTCTTTGATGCCGGGATAGGTGAGAAAGTCGATGGCTACAGATGCGCCACGTACCTGCGAACGTCCGCCGATACCTGTGCTGGCTATGTAATGGGTTTCGGCGGTTAGTCCGTATTTGTCGAATACATCATTGCGCGCCTTTACCACATCCGCATAGTTGTTGTCTATATCATTCACATATATCCATGTGCGCACGCAGTTCCTTTCCAGAGTCATGCCTGTACCTTCTATCGATTTCAGATATTTGTCGAAGAGCAGTCGGGTCTGCATATAAGCGTCGATGCCTGTCGACTCTTCTTTTGTGAGACGGATGCTGTTGAAGATGAAAGTGGGCTCCTCATCGGATGTCTTCAGTAGCAAGGATATCTTGGAACCGTCAATGGGCGTTTGTTCCACGATGGTATATGGCGCCTTGGATATGATGTCGATGTATAGTTCCGATTCGATAAGGGTATCGTACTGGTTCTGGGCGTCGCTGAGGAATACTTTTACGTATTGCAGATGTCTGCCCGCAAGTTCTTCCATGTCGATGAATCCGCCGACCGACATATACAGATGTGCCAGTCGTTCGATGAATAATCCTTTCTTGTTGGCTGATATGATCTTATAATTGTCCATAGTATTTTTCTTTGTCTGCAAAGGTACAATTTTACTTCTGAATTATTACTAAAAAAGAGAGAAAAGATGATATCAATAAAGTATAATGTCTCAATATCCTGATACTGATATTGAGACATTTAAAATAAAAAGGTATCTGTTTTTACAGACTTTCGAGCATTCGTTTGATAACCACGGAAGCGGAAATCTCACGATTGGCAGCCTCAGGTATGACGAGCGACTGCTTACTCTCTATCACATCATCTGTAACGATGAGACCACGACGTACAGGCAGACAGTGCATGAAGTAGGCATTGTCTGTCCAACTCATGTGTTCTGTGTCTATCGTCCATGTCATATCCTTGCTCAGTATCTTACCATAATCGGCTGGATTCTTCACACCCGGACAACTCCAGTTTTTCGCATATACGAAATCAGCACCTTCAAGGGCTTTCTTCTGGTCATATTCCACTTTGGCATCGCCGACAAATCGTGGGTCCAGTTCATAACCTTCCGGTTGGGTGATGACGAAATCTACATCTGCGGCATTCATCCACTGGGCGAACGAATTGGGTACAGCCTGAGGCAAGGCACGGCAGTGGGGTGCCCAACTGAGTACCACTTTGGGACGGGCCTTTTTCTTGTATTCCTCGATGGTGATGAGATCGGCGAAAGCCTGCAACGGATGGACGGTGGCTGTCTCCATGGCAAAGACAGGTCGACCGCTGTATTTGATAAACTGATTCAGTACGGTTTCGGCATAGTCGTATTCACGGTCTGACAGTCCGGCAAAGGAGCGCACGCCAATCAGATCGCAATAGCAACCCATGACGGGAATCGCTTCCAACAGATGCTCAGATTTGTCTCCGTCCATAATCACACCACGTTCGGTCTCCAGTTTCCAGGCACCGGCATTGACATCAAGTACGATCACATTCATACCGAGGTTCATGGCTGCCTTCTGTGTACTGAGACGTGTACGCAGACTATTATTAAAGAATATCATCATCAGGGTCTTGTTCTTACCCAATGCCTGATATTTGAAACGATCGTTTTTGATTTCTTTGGCTTCTTCGAGAGCCTTGCTCAAATTGCCAATGTCTTCTACGTTAATAAATGACTTCATATTTGGTTATTGATTGTTTGTTCAACTTCTAATCTGTCCATGACCGGCTATCAGCCATTTGTATGTGGTAATCTCATCAAGGGCCATCGGACCGCGGGGACCGAGCTTCTGTGTGCTGATACCGATTTCGGCACCCAGACCGAACTGACCGCCGTCTGTGAAACTGGTAGGGGCATTGACATAAACACATGCCGCATCGACGCGGGCCTGGAATATCTTCGCATTGTTCTCGTCTTCGGTAATGATGCATTCACTGTGGCCTGAACCGTATTCGCTGATGTGCTTTAATGCCGCATCCAGTGACGGGACGGTCTTGACAGCCAATTTATAGTCCATAAACTCGGTGCCGAACGAATCGTTGGTGGCATGTTTCAGCAGTTCATGGGGATAATTGCCTGTCAATGCTTCAAAAGCCTGATCGTCGGCATATATCTCTACATTACTGATGCTAAGCAGGGCACAGAGTTCTGCAAGGTCTTTCAGGCGCGACTGGTGAACGATGAGACAGTCGAGGGCATTGCATACGCTTACCCTGCGTGTCTTGGCGTTGTTGATAATCAGTCGACCGATCTTCAGATCTCCGAATTCGTCAAAGTATGTGTTTACCACACCTGCGCCTGTTTCGATAACCGGAACTTTGGCGGTGTCTCTGACAAACTGTATCAGTTTTCTGCCGCCGCGGGGTATGCACAGGTCGATATAACCTACGGCATTGAGCATCTCGCCCGTCGCTTCATGAGTAGCGGGAAGCAGTTCAACGACAGAAGGATTGATATCATATTTCTTCAGTACTTCATGTATCAGCTGTACCTCGGCACGGTTGGACGAATCAGCATCTTTTCCGCCTTTCAGGATACAAGCGTTGCCGCTCTTGAAACAGAGCGAGAATACATCGAAAGTTACATTAGGACGAGCCTCATATATCATACCAATCACACCGAAAGGTACGCTGACGCGCCTTAGGTCAAGTCCGTTTTCCAGAACCTTATGCTTCAGTTCACGACCGAGAGGAGAGGGTAGTGTACTGACGTGTCGCATATCATTCGCTATATCATCCAAACGTTTGTCGGTAAGTTGAAGACGGTCGTACAGAGGATTCTCCTTATCCATTCTGGACAGATCGTCTGCATTGGCCTTTAATATTGTCTCCTTATTGGCAACAATAGCTTCGGCTACAGCCTGCAGCACCTCGTTCTTCTTCCCATCAGAGATAAGAGCCAGTTCGCCGCTTGCTGATTTAACATTTTCAAATATATTTTGCAGTTCCATTTTATTGTTCCATATATAGGTAATCGTAGTGTACCAGAGGTTTCTGGTCGTGGGCGCCAATCAGTTTCGCAGCTTCATCGCTGTCATAACCCGAACGTCCCACAGCTATACGTTTACCGTTTTCATCTATTATACTTACTATATCGCCTTCTTCGAAATCACCTTCAATAGAAGTGACACCTACGAGCAGCAGACTGATGGCGCGGTTCTTTCCAAGCAGGGCATCGGCCGCTTTCTTGTTGATATGGATAATGCCCTTGGCGAAACTCTCGCTGTGGGCAATCCATTTCTTCATATTCGAAACGGCATCCGGGTTCGGGATAAATTCGGTATGAAGTGTATCCGTAGGTTTCTTGACAAGGTCTACGAGAATATTGTCACGTTTGCCGTTGGCAATGATAACCTTGATGCCTTCATCGGCTACTTTGCGCGCTATATTACATTTCGTAATCATACCGCCTCTTCCGAAACCGCTTTTCTCTTCCTGTATGTATTCGCTCAGGTCCTTGTCGTGTTCCACTCTGGTGATAACTTTCGATTCGGGGTCTTTAGGTGAGCCGTTGTAAATACCGTCGATATTGCTTAAGATAATCAGAGATTCAGCATCCATCATAGAAGCGATCAGTCCGGACAACTCATCATTATCCGTAAACATCAGTTCGGTGACACTGATGGTATCATTCTCATTGATAATCGGTACGACAGCGTTGTCCAGCATCACATTCATACAAGCACGTTGGTTAAGATACTCCCTTCGAGTGGAAAAACTCTCCTTCATGGTAAGTATCTGACCGATGTGTATATCGTATTCGCGGAAAAGATCATAGTAGAGGTTGATCAGTTTTACTTGCCCTAAAGCGGAAAACAACTGGCGTTGCTCCACACTGTCGAGTTTGTGATTGACCTTCAGTTCACCACGTCCGCTGGCGATGGAACCGCTGGATACGAGAATAATCTCATAACCGTTGCGGCGCAGCCAGGCAATCTGGTCGACAAGAGCCGACATGCGTGTGACATCGAGTTTACCATCATCACGTGTAAGAACATTACTGCCAACTTTTATTACGATTCTCTTTCTGCTCATATTTATTTATTACAATCGTTCTTCCTTATCTCCACACGACGAATCTTGCCACTGATAGTTTTCGGCAGTTCATCGACAAACTCTATAATACGTGGATATTTGTATGGTGCGGTGACATGTTTGACATGATTCTGAAGTTCCTTAATCAGATCTTCACCAGCCTTATCCCTGTATTCTTTACTCAGTACGACTGTGGCCTTGACCACCATTCCGCGTACATCATCCGGAACACCGGTGATGGCACATTCCACTACAGCCGGGTGAGTCATCAGAGCACTTTCCACCTCGAACGGACCGATACGGTAACCGCTACTCTTGATAACGTCGTCTATACGACCTTCAAACCAATAGTAACCGTCTTCATCGCGCCAAGCTACGTCGCCGGTATGATAAATACCATCGTGCCAAGCTTCTTTGGTCAGTTCATCATCACGATAATATTCTTTGAACAGTCCGATAGGTTTCTTATCTCCTACATGTATGACGATTTCTCCCTTTTCACCCTCTTCACAAGGAGTTCCGTCAGGCTTGATAAGGTCTATGTCATATTGTGGATTAGGCATACCCATGCTACCTGGTTTCGCTTTCATCCAAGGCATCGTACCCAATGTCATGGTAGTCTCTGTCTGTCCGAAACCTTCCTTTAGTTCGATACCTGTAAGTTTCTTGAATTCATCGAATACAGAAGCGTTCAGGGCTTCGCCGGCTGTACAGCAATACTCCAGTGAAGACAGGTCGTACTTGCTGAAATCCTCGTGAATCATAAAACGGTAAACGGTAGGAGGTGCACAGAATGATGTAATATGATACTGTTCTATCTTACGCAAGATCTTATCGGCCGTAAATTTCTCATGGTCGAAAACGAAAACGACGGCACCGGCAAACCATTGTCCGTACAGTTTACCCCATGCAGCCTTGCCCCATCCGGTATCTGCTACAGTCAGATGGATACTGTTCTCATGCAGATTATGCCAGAATACGCCAGTCGTAAGGTGTCCCATTGCGTAAAGGAAATCGTGGATGACCATCTTCGGTTCTCCACTCGTTCCACTGGTGAAATACATCAGCATGGTGTCCTCATTACTGTTCACATGTTCCGGACGAACGAATTTTGGAGCACTCTTCCATTCTTTACGCCAGTCGTGGAATTCATCGTGTACGTTGTCTCCTACACCGATAAGAACTTTCAGTGAAGGACTGTCTGCTTCCGATTTCTTAACCTGTTCCATGACATACTTGTCATCAACACATATAATAGCCTTGATACTGGCACGGTTGTTGCGATAAACAATATCCTTGTCGGTGAGCATGTGTGTGGCAGGTATGGCTACGGCTCCCAGTTTGTGAAGAGCCATCATTGCCAGCCAAAATTCATATCTGCGTTTGAGAATGAGCATGACCATATCACCTCTTCCTATTCCGAGAGACTGGAAGTAGGATGCCGTCTGGTCAGACTGTTCTTTCAGATCCTTGAAAGTGAAGCGTATGCATTCACCTTCATCGTTAGTCCAGAGAAGGGCTAGTTTGTCGGGCTTTTCTTCAGCCCATACATCCATGACATCATACGCGAAATTGAAATTTTCGGGAATGATGAAATGAAGGTTTTTCTTGTAATCCTCAGTTGACGTAAAGTGCGTCTGAGTTAAAAATCTTTCTATCATTATTTTATTTATACATGTGTCGTTATAGAATGATGGCAAGGAAACGAACCGACTTGCCGTCCAGAGCCCTCATGCAATGAGTCAGGGATGAGTCGAAATAGATGCTGTCACCCTCATTTAGTATTAAAACTTTGTTCTTTATCGTCAATTCAAGCCTTCCTTCTGTTACATAATTGAATTCTTGTCCTTCGTGAGCATTCTGTTCAACCTTTGTTCCCTCTGATTTCGGTTCGACAAGAACCATAAACGGGTCAGCTTTTCTTCCACGGAATCCGCTGGCAAGACTTTGATATTTGTATGCCTTGCGGCGCTCTACACTCATTCCCTGATTGTTGCGCGTAAGAAAATATGTACTCATGTGTGGCTCCTCGCCAAACAATAATACATCCAAAGCGATTCCGTAATGTTTTGATATTGTCTGAAGTTTACTGATTGATATGTCGCCACATCCATCTTCCATCTTAGTATAGTCCTCTAGGCTTATGTCGCAAAGTTGAGCTATTTCTTCTGCTGGAATATCCAGAACTTCACGCAGACCTTTGAGACGTTCACCTATTTGTTTAATTGGCTCTTCCATCGTATTTTTTGTTTTAATTCGCACCAAAAATACAAATAAAATTTGATAATCGGGGCTGATTCATATTTTTTATTTTGTGTAATCTAAATAAAATAAAAAATACTGCACACAGTTTTTACGAGTGTGCAGTATTCTGTAAATTTTTAAGAAACTCTTTTATTTCAGACCGGCTTTCAGTCCTCTGATTACTGCACTGGTAAATCCGGCATGTTCCATCTCGTTCAGACCTTTGATTGTTACACCACCAGGGGTAGTGACTTTGTCAATCTCTGCCTCAGGATGATTGCCGTTAGCCTGCAATAGTTCCACGGCTCCTTTGACGGTCTGTAATACAATTTTTTCAGCATCCTTGGCTTTGAATCCGAGTTCTACACCACCTTCTACCGCAGCACGTACATATCTCATGGCATAAGCTATTCCGCAGGAAGCAAGTGTGGTTCCTGCACCCAACAGACGTTCTTCCGTGATGATAGAACCGCCCATCTCGTCGAATATCTCACTGACCAGTTTGATGTTGGCCTCTGAAGCATTGACAGGTACGATGAACGTCATGGAGTTCATCACTGCGATGGCTATGTTAGGTATGACCAGGAAGAGTGGGGGCAGACTGCCATCCTCTTTCTTCATCCATCCGTTCACTTGTTCGGATGATACGCCTGCGGCTACAACGATAAGAATCTGCTTTTTGTAGTTCATCGCGTCTTTGATGCCTGTCAGGACTTTCTCTACCAACCATGGTTTGACGAATACGGCTACAATGTCGGCACTCTCGGCCGCTACCTGATTGTCTGTGGTAATGCTTACACCTGTATCTGCAAAATGACCAAGTGCCTCTTGTGACGGGTCGGATAATGTAATATCCGCCGGTTTGAATGTTTCTCCTTTTAGCAAGCCCTTAACGGTAGAACCGCCCATGGCACCTGCTCCTATAACTGATATTTTCATATTTCGTCTAATACATTTTTAAGTTTCCCGATAAATTCGTCTACATTCTCTTTACTGAAGCAGAGAGGTGGTAGCAGACGCAGAATATTGGTCGAAGCGCAACCGGTAAAACAGTGCTGTTCGTAAACCAACTTTTCCCGGATAGGTTTCTGAGGAATATCAAATTCCACACCGATCATCAGTCCGCGTCCACGTACATCCGTGATATGCTTTTCTGTCTTCTGCAGTTCTTTCAGTTGGTCGATAAAGTAGTCTCCCACTAATTTTGCGTTTTCTACCAGTCCTTCGTTTTCCATCACATCCATGACAGCCAAAGCGGCAGTACAAGCCATGTGGTTACCACCGAAAGTGGTTCCCAATTGACCGTATACAGGTTTGAAATCAGGAGAAATAAGTACGCCTCCCATAGGGAAGCCGTTGCCGATGCCTTTGGCTACTGAGATTAAATCAGGTTTGATACCGAGCCACTGGTGGGCGAAGAATTTACCTGATCGTCCGTATCCGCATTGTATTTCATCGCATATCAGGTATGTACCATACTTTTTGCAGGCAGCCTGTAGTCCCTGAGCGAACTCTTTGGTCACAAGATGACATCCGCCTACTCCCTGGATACACTCCAGTATACAGGCACACACATCACCTTTGGCGAGTTCGTCTTCCCAAGCCTTGAGGTCGTTGATAGGTAGATAGGTGGTATGACCATTGTCATTGATAGGTGCTATAATCTTGGGATTATTGGTAACCTCAACGGCTAGTGATGTACGACCGTGAAAAGCTTTTTCGGCAGACAGTATGCGAGTGCGACCGTTGGAAAAGGAAGCCAGTTTCAGACAGTTCTCGTTAGCTTCCGCACCACTGTTGATGAGGAAGAACTGATAATCATCGTAACCGCTTATCTTGCCTAAGCGTTCAGCAACCTGACGTTGTAGCATGTTTATGACCGAGTTGGAATAAAATCCCAGCTTATTCAACTGTTGTGTCATCATCTCCACATAATGCGGATGACAATGACCGATACTGATAACGGCATGACCGCCATAAACGTCAAGGTATTCCTGACCTTTATCGTCCCATACGTTACAGCCTTTGCCCTTTACGATATTGATATCAAAGAGCGGATATACATCGAATAATTTCATTGTTTCTATTTTTTTAGAAAGCCGAAGGCTTCAGTTTAAGACCAGCTGTCTCGTCAATACCGAACATGATGTTCATATTCTGTACGGCTTGTCCTACAGCACCCTTCAGCAGATTGTCTATTGTAGAGGTGACAAGCAACTTGTTACCGTACTTTTCACAATGCACGAGAGCCTTGTTGGTGTTTACCACCTGTTTCATGTCTATCGCCTTGTCTACATAGTGCGTAAACTTGGCATCCTGATAGAATTCCTTGTATGCTGCTGTTATCTCGTCTATACTCTTGTCTGTCTTAATCACTTCGGTGGCAAAGATGCCACGTGCAAAATCACCTCGATAAGGGATAAAGTCAATATCAGCATCCAGATAGCCCTGTACCTGTTTGATACTCTGTCTTATCTCAGGCACATGCTGGTGCTGAAAAGGCTTGTAGATGCTCATGTTGTTGTTGCGCCAACTGAAGTGGGTCGTAGAGCCCGGTTTAACACCGGCACCCGTACTGCCTGTAATCGCGTTGACAGCTATATCCTCATTGAGAATGCCCATTTTTGCTGCTGGCAACAGACCTAACTGTATGCAGGTGGCAAAACATCCGGGATTAGCGACATGACGGGCATGGGTTATCTTTTCCTTATTGATTTCCGGCAGACCGTAAACATAGTCGTTGCCGGGAGCTGCAAGACGGAAATCCTGAGCGAGATCTATTATCTTGACATTCGCAGGTATGCTGTGCTCTTTCAGGAAAGCTTCACTCTTGCCATGACCGAAACAAAAGAATACAACATCCACATCCTCGAAAGGCATCTCAGATGTAAAAACCATATCGGTATCCCCGTACAGTCCTTCATGAACATCCGTAATCAGATTACCGGCGTTGCTCTCACTGTTGATGAATCTTATTTCAGTTTGCGGATGGTTCAGCAGCAGGCGAATCAGTTCACCTGCCGTATAACCGGCACCCCCAAGAATTCCTGTTTTTATCATCACTTTACACGTGTTTAGGAGCTAATATCCATAGTAATATATAGGCCAGTATACCTGTTCCGAAACCTAACACAAGAATAACAAAAATGATACGTATTATCAACGAGTCAATATTGAAATATTCTGCAAGACCTCCGCATACGCCACCTATCTTTTTGTCTGTAGATGACAGATAGAATTTATTACCCATATTATTTAGTATTTAATATTATCTTTTTTCATCGGGATGAGCACCGTAGTAGACACGTAGAGGAGTGCTGAGAACCTTGATGAATCCCTTCGCTTCTTCGGCAGTCCATCCGTGCTGCATCTCACCATACTCACCCAGTTTACTCTTCAGCAGGTCGTCTTTGGAATCAACACCTACCGTCTCGAAACCTAATGGACGGAGTTTTAATATGGCGGTACCATTGACATTTCGCTGACTGCTTGTCAACATAGCCTCTATATCGGGCATGACAGGTTCCAGATATTGACTCTCATGCAGGAACATTCCGTACCAGTTGCCTACCTGATCTTTCCAATACTGTTGCCATTTGCTCAGAGTTGATTTTTCCAACAGCCGGTGAGCTTCGATAATCAGTTTTGGAGCCGCAGCCTCGAAACCTACACGTCCCTTGATGCCGATGATCGTATCTCCTACATTACAGTCTCTGCCGATACCATAAGCGGCACCGATTTCTTCTATCTTTTGTATGGCTTTTATTTTATCATCAAATTTTTCACCGTTTACAGCTACAATCTCACCTTTTGCGAATTCAATCTTAAGTGTGCTCTCTTCGTTACGGGTGACGTGCTTCAGATAGGCCTCCTCGGGAAGTCCCTGTGTACTGTCGAGAATCTCTCCGCCACAGATACTTGTTCCCCAGATACCTACATTATAAGAATACTTCAGTTTGGTAAAGTCGGCAAAGAATCCGTTCTCGTTCAGGAAGTCGACTTCCTCTTTACGGCTCAGTGCCTTGTCACGTGTCAGGGTGATAATCTCAACCCCCGGAGCCATTACAAGGAAAGTCATGTCAAAACGGATCTGGTCGTTACCTGCACCTGTAGAACCGTGAGCTATAGCATCGGCATTGATCTGTTTGGCATAGCGGGCGATGGCGATAGCTTGGAATATACGTTCGGAAGAAACCGAGATAGGGTAACAGTTGTTACGCATCACGTTGCCGAAAATCATATATTTAAGACTCTTCTCATAATACTCTTGAGTGACATCAAGCGTAACATATTCTTTGGCGCCCAGTTTAAAGGCGTTCTCCTCATTTTTCTTTAATTGTTCAGCACTGAAACCGCCAGTGTTGGCACATGCGGCATATACTTCATATCCGTCTTTGGCCAACTTCATCACTGTGTATGAAGTGTCAAGACCGCCTGAGAAAGCCACTACAACTTTTTTCTTTGCCATTATATTATTGTGTTTTAATCTTGTTCTGTATTTCGTTCCATATTTTTTACTCTCTCCTTTACGTCCGACGGGAGTTCGATAGGCGATTTGTCATCCGGATGTTCCTCCGGGTCGTAAAGCATACCCGTGCAGATGCAATATCGTCGTTCGGTACGTTTCAGTACATCCACATTCACGCAACCCTCACAACCGCGCCAGAAAGACTCATCGTCGGTAAGATCGGAGAATGTTACGGGCATATATCCCAGATGGGTGTTCATCTTCATCACAGCTGAACCGCTGGTGAGACTGAATATCTTAGCTTTAGGCCATCGGAATCGTGCCAATGTGAATGTCATATCCTTGATTCGTTTGGCTATACCGAGATTGCGGTAATTTGGCGAAACGATAAGTCCTGAAGTCGTAACATAATGTTTATTACCCCAAGTCTCGATATAACTGAATCCAGCGAAATCATCGCCACATAGAGCAATCACAGCCTTGCCTTCCTTCATCTTTGTCGCCACATACTCATGTGTACGTTTGGCTATACCTGTCCCTCGTACTTTGGCGGCAGCTGTAATAGTTTCCAGAATGGTGTCGACATACTTCTCATGTGAAGCGTCCGCCACCATAACATTTATTTCTTTCATTCTTAGTTTGAAAAACGTATAATTATTTTATGTTAGAAATGACGGCTCTAAGTCCTTCTATAACGGAATCCTTTGAGTATCCTTCTCTTATTACTATGAAAATAGTGTCATCGCCAGCAATTGTACCGATAATTTCATCGATACTGCTATTGTCTATATTGTATGCTATGCTACTGGCATAACCGGGGCGAGTCTTGATGACTGCCATGTTACCTGCAAAGTTGATAGACAGAAATCCTGTCGTTTGTAACATTTCTGTGGCTGTACGGGGCTTTGTAACTCTTTTGTACATTGTCTCGTTGGGCAGTACATATACATACTTGCCGTTCATACTGGCAGCCTTAGCAACTTTCAGTTGTTTAAGATCGCGGCTAAGAGTAGCCTGCGTAAGATTGTAGCCTTCTTCTTTCAAAGCCTTCAATACTTCGTCTTGACTACCAAGTTCCTTGCTTGATATCAGCATCTTCAATGCTTCTAATCTGTCACTTTTGATTCTCATTTGTAGTATATTTATTCAAAACTGACTGCAAAATTATACAATTATGATTGAACAGCCAAAGATTTTTGCATAAAAATGTTGAATAGTATGCATTTTGCGATATTTTTTTGATTTTTACGATAAAAAATAGGGGGGAGATACCATAAAGGTACTCCCCCGACATCAAAAATAGTCCTTCTTATATATGAAATTGTTACTGTTTTACTGTCTTGATATTCCCGTCAGCATCGTATTCCAGTTCGGCAACTTTGAGGCTTCTCAACCATGTTTTCCCATCGGATGGTACGCAATCATGATGGAAAAGATACCATTTACCTTTATATTCCGTGATACAATGATGTGTCGTCCAACCGACAACCGGTTCCAGGATGACTCCTTGATATGCAAACGGACCATAAGGGTTATCGCCCACTGCACTACAGAGCAAATGGGTGTCGCCGGTAGAATAAGTGAAATAATACTTACCGTTATACTTATGCATCCATGAAGCCTCGAAGAAACGGTGCGGATCATCAGCACTCAGTTCATTACCCTGATCATCAACGACAAGCACCGGTTTGGCATCCTCTGCAAACTGCAATACATCCTCTGTCATCCTGGCTACTCTCGATGGAATGGCTTTTTCTTTTCCAGAAGGCAGGTAGGCGTTCTCAAGAGCTTTGTTGTCCTTATAGCGTTGCAGTTGTCCACCCCAGATTCCTCCGAAATAGATGTAGATGCTGCCATCGTCGTCTTTGAATACACAAGGGTCTATGGAATAAGAACCGCGTATAGGATTCTCTTCAGGACGGAACGGTCCTTCGGGGCGGTCGGCAATGGCAACACCAAGATGGAATATGTCATTTTTATCTTTCATACTATATATGAGATAATACTTGCCATTCTTTTCTACTACATCACTGTCCCATAACTGTCGTCCAGCCCATGCGATATCTTCTACTTTCAGAATGATTCCCTCGTCTTTGGCAAGGTCTGTCTCAATATTGTCTATAGAAAGGCAATGGTAATCTTTCATGTTGAAGTGGTCACCGTTGTCATTTTCAGGAATGCCCGATTCCCAGTCGTGGGAAGGATATATATATAGTTTGCCGTTGAAAACGTGCGCTGCAGGGTCTGCCATGTAGTCCTGCGGAAATAGATACTTAGGTTTGTCCATAATTGTTATTTGAATAGATTGATAATTTTCTTGATGACAGGTTTTGCCTTATAATCCCGGTCGAAAAGCAGCGGATAGTTACTGCGGCCATGAATAGGCCAGTTGTTAAGCCATGAGTTACCGTCGGCAACACCCCAAAGGGTTACACGGGAAATCTGAGATGCATGTTGACGATAAATTCGGAAAAATTCGAGATAACGGTCTTCAAATTTCTTTGTCATCGCCTTGTCCAGTCCGTCAGGATAAGGGTTGTATTTCTTGTCATATTGATAGTTCTGATGAAT
>OCTV010000341.1_pt1 | contig 18700 bp, 23 predicted proteins | sample 1539101 | NCBI WGS metagenome assembly OCTV01 (sample SAMEA3991422, study PRJEB22521) | metagenome | biome: anthropogenic terrestrial biome; feature: sewage plant; material: sludge | place: Sweden | collected 2012-09-26 | reverse complement strand
TTTCATAATGTCATCTCCAATTTTTTTGTTAATTTAATATTAATACTTATCTATAAAAAATACAATTACTGCATAGTTAAATTTTGGTTACAACATTATCGAAAATATGTAATAAAAAAAGAGCTGCTATTCGCAGACAAAAACCTATATTAAAAACCGCAATGAACAATTTATTCATCGCGGTTATATTTTTCTTGACATATAAACTAAAAAAAGTTATAATATAAATTGCACATCTGATAGCACAATTACACTATAACTTTACATTTATATCATACCACATTCCAGCGCCTATGTCAATACTTTTTAAAAAATATTTTTTGGGGAGGATTATTTTTATGGAATTTTCACTATCGGACATCTTTTCTTCTGGTCAGCTTTCACAAATAAATCTTGCAAATCAAATTCTTAAAACAAACGAAAAATCTTTTGAATTCGGTCTGCTGCTTACTGAAGCACAAGCAAATGAGCTTTCAGTATGCAGAAAAGAAACGCTTTCTGATGAGAAAAGAATTGAATTTAAGGAAAGTGCAGTCACAAAAATTATTGAAAAATTCTGTGAAAGCAGTTATATTTCTCAAAAGGAATATGCTGAAACACTTTCAGAGCTTATTGAGATTTTTTATGAGAACAAGAACGAAAGTGAGGATACTCTAGCTGATGATGAGCTGATTGATGTTATGTTTAGCCTGTTTGAGCATAAAAGCGGTGGAAGTCTTGAGGATTTGCGCACCAGGGATTTAGAGGCAATCTGTCGAAATATCCGTCATGGCGCACGGGATATTTTCAACCCGGATTCACGGTATGACGGTGAAGATTATGTAGAAGACACTGATGATTATAATGAGGATAATTTTGATGAATACTGATATATCAAACAGGCAGTTTTTCAGCGAGGAAACTGATATAAATAATTTTACAGCATCACTTCTGAACAGCTGTGCCCTACATAATCTGATACCGATTCAGCGTCTGAATGAAATAGGGGTACAGCTTTCCGATGAATTTATTGAATATGCTGACAGATACACTCTTCGTGCCAGCAGTTCTGTTCCTGTTAAAACAGCTGAAAAAATCATGGGCTCGCTGATGTTCTGCTGTGATGTTTTTCTGCTGGGTCTCAATTCCGTCCCAAAAGCTATTAAGGCTTTAGACGAAATGAAAATATCAGAAATAATCAAAAGTGGTCAAAGCTTGATATGGGAATATTTTAACAGAGTGAAAAATATTCAGAAAGATGTATTGAGAACCAAAATTAATGTGCCGATTTATATTTATAATCATACTATGACAGAATGTTTCAATGAATTTATCAGTGGCTATAATTTCAGATATGAAGCACAGAATATACCGTCTACGATAGATTATCCTCTGCTTTTTGATACAAAGTATACACAGGGGGTTTTGTACATTCATGAATATTATTCGCAGATGAAAATCGAAAATGAACTTTGTGGATATTATAATTCAGAAGAAATACTATGGCTGTTTCAAGGACTTTCAAGAAAATACAGGCTTAGCTGTGATGACCTTTTTGTCAACATTGCAGAAACTGTTCTGACAAATTCACTTTGTGCTATTGCGCTTGGGAAACCAGTTTTCTCACTGAAAATCAGTAAAAATGAGTGCGGCTTATTACAGGATAAAATCAGACCTTTTGCAAAATCCGAATGTGAAGAAATGTTTAAAGAGGCAATGAAGCAGCTGTGCTTTAAGATTAAGAATCCGTCCGTAGCGTATTATGTTAGGCCATTTGCTTCAAAGCTTGCAAAAATTATTTATGATAGAGCCGATAAAAATGCCATTTCAGGCTATTTGGTTTTTGACAGCGATTAAGGGTATAGTCGGTTATGTTGTCACATTAAAATAGCTATACCGCATTTTGCAGTAAAAGTCAATACAACAAAATGCGGTATGATAAACTTTCATTGAGGTGATTGTGATGTATTCCAGAATACGTGCTTTAAGAGAGGACGCAGATTTCACACAATTAAAAATCAGTCAGATGTTACATTGCTCACAGCAGGTTTACAGTAATTATGAACTGGGGCAAAGGGATATCCCGACAGATGTTCTTAAAAAGCTTGCACAATTTTATAACACAAGTATTGACTATCTGCTTGACGAAACACATATAAAAAAGCCATATCCAAAAAAGAAATAATACTAAAACCGCAGTTATAGCAAACGGTATCGCAAGTTACACCTCAGATTATTTCGACGCAGATTAAATTCAGCAACCACGCAAAAGTGTGGGAATGTCGGATGATTTATACAAACAAATTTGGATGGAGGCCGAAAAGCAATGACAAAAGAAATCTACATAAATTTCTGCAAAACCATTGCAGGAGCATCAGTTGATCAACCGTTCCCCGAATATTTTGACACCTATGCGGTAAGGCATACAATCAGCCGCAAGTGGTTTGCACTGATAATGGAGCTTGACGGCAAAACAGTTGTAAATCTCAAATGCGAGCCAATGCAGGCGGATTTCCTGAGGAGTATTTATACTGGCGTAATTCCAGCCTATCACATGAATAAAACTCACTGGAACACGGTACATCTAAATTCAGACGTCCCCGATGAAGAAATAGAACGCATGACGCTTGAAAGCTTTAGGCTGACGGATAAAAAGAAAAAAAGCTGATAATTTTAACAAAGGAATAAAAACCATGAAAATATATGCCACAAGACACGGACAGACAGAGTGGAATTTTTCCGAGAAAATCTGCGGGATTAGCGATATTGAACTGACTGAAAAAGGCATAGAACAGGCTGGAGAGCTTGCCGAAAAAGCCGCAGTGTGCGGAGATATTGATGTTATAATTGTGTCACCGCTGAAACGTGCTGTTAAGACAGCAGAAATTATTGCCGAAAAAATCGGGAAACCAATTCGGATTGATGACCGACTAATTGAATGGAATTATGGAGATTATGAGGGAAAAAGCCGTTTTACAAAGAACTTCCCCAATGCAAAAATGGAATTTGGCTGCAAAATGCCGTGCGGAGGAGAATCACTTTTACAGCTTGCCCATAGAGTTTATTCCTGTATTGATGATGTGCGGAAACAGTATGCGGATAAGAATGTTCTGCTCGTGTGTCACGGTGGAGTATGCAGAGTGATTGAAACCTATTTCAATGATATGACAACGGAGCAGTTTGCACATTTCTTTATGGGGAACTGTGAACTTAGAGAATATATAATTTAAAATAATAAACATGAGGTGAAGTATGACGGAAATAAAAACGCAGCGTTTAATACTAAAAAACATAACTGAAAGCGATGCAAATGATATTTTTGAATATTCTAAGAATCCCAATGTTGGCCCTAATGCAGGCTGGAAGCCACATGAAAGTCTTGAAGAAACCAAAGAAATTATGAAAATTATTTTTCTAGGACAGGACAGCGTTTTTGGAATGGTTTTGCCTGAAAGCGGTAAGCTTATCGGTACTTTAGGACTGCTCCCTGACCAAAAGCGTGAGTATGACAAGGCAATGATGCTTGGCTATGCAATGGGCGAGCAGTACTGGAACAAAGGCTATATGACTGAAGCGGCAAAAGCTGTGATTAAATATGGCTTTGAAGAACTGGGTCTGGAGCTGATTTCCTGTTGCTGTTATCCTTTTAATGCAGGCTCAATGCGTGTTATAGAAAAATGTGGCTTTAAGTTTGAAGGCGTTATGCGTATGGCTGAAAAGATTTTTAACGGAAATGTTTATGACCATAGGAACTATTCGCTGACAAGGGAAGAATACTTGAAATAGCAGAAAGTAAACTCTGAACGTCTGTTTGGAGTAAGATTACGCATTTGAATTAAAATATATAAATAAATTTATCAGACGGGGCTTTAAACATGAACATTGACGAAATAAAAGATTTTTGTCTAAGCAAAAAAGGTGCATATATTGACTATCCATTTGGAGATATTCCAATCTGCGTTAAGGTTAAGGCAAAGGTTTTTGCACAGCTTTATCCGAATCCTAATGACTATAAAATTACGCTGAAATGTGAGCCTATGATGGGGGATTTTTATCGTCAGCTGTATCCTGAAACGGTGGTCAGAGGTTATCACTGTCCGCCTGTTCAGCAACCATTTTGGAATACGGTTTATTTGAATGGTGTTGTATTAGATGATGAGTTAAAGCGAATGATTGACCACGCTTATGATGTGGTGATTGCAAAGCTCCCCAAAAAAAATTCAGAAGGAGCTTTCAGAAATTAACGAATGAGGTGTGAAGAATTATGTTCAGCGTAACAGAAAGCTGGAACCCAAAGCAGGCGTTATTAAGGCAGATAATCAATAAAACGGAAAGCTTTGAGGAGGCAAAAGTTCTCCTTATGGAGCTTCATTCGTTGGTTCATTCAAAACAGGTGTATGAAAATTCCGCAAAGTCCTATTTTGAAGAAATCCTTGCGGAGTTAAATGAAAACAATTTTAGAATTATGCCGTCTGCAAAAAATGCAACTATCGCATGGGACATCTGGCATATCACGCGCATTGAAGATATAACTTCAAGCATTTTCATCAATAATGATAATCAGATATTCAATATTGAATGGCAAAAAAAGCTTGGGACAGCAGTTTCGGATACAGGCAATGCAATGACTGCTCAAGAAATAATTGAATTCAGCAAAGATATGAATTTGCAGGAGCTTATGAATTACCGCAATGCTGTCGGCAGAAAAACAAGGAATATAATTGAAAATCTATATGCTTCAGACATGAAAAGAAAATTCAGCGATAAGCAGACACAGCGTGTTTTAAATGAGGGCGGCGTTACAGAGCACCCCGATTCTATTTGGCTTAAGGATTTCTGGGGGAAGAAAACAGTAGCCGGAATATTCCTTATGCCGACTACAAGGCATCAGATTGTACATATAAATGACTGCAGGAATATTCTCGACAGATATAGAAGAACACTGTAATTTTTATTAACGGAGGCATTGCAATGAAAATTGATCGGCTAATGGGCATACTGACGGTTCTTCTCAGAAATGAAAAGGTAACAGCACCATACCTTGCCGAAAAATTTGAAGTCTCACGGAGAACTATAAACCGTGACATTGAGGATATATGCAAGGCAGGAATTCCTATTGTTACGACTCAGGGCTTTGACGGTGGTATTTCTATTGAAAGTGGCTATAAAATTGACAAAACGGTCTTTACAAAGGATGAGCTTCAAGCCGTTTTTGCAGGACTGAAAAGCCTTGAAAGCATATCAAAAGTGCCATACACTGAACGGATTATTGACAAGCTTTCGTCTGACAAAGCAAAGGTTATATCAGCCGATGAAAGTATGATTATTGACCTTGCTTCGTATTATAAGGACAGCCTTTCAGAAAAAATTGAAAAAATAAAATCAGCTATTTCAGAAAAAAATTTGATTTCATTCAAATACTTTTACAATAAAGGTGAAGCGGACAAGCTTATTGAACCGTATCTGATTGTTTTCCGCTGGTCTGCATGGTATGTTTTCGGATATTGCAGTGACAATAACGATTTCCGTATGTTCAAGCTTAACCGTCTATGGGAATTAAGTGTTTCAGACAATAAATTCGAGCAGCAGGAAATTCCAAAGGAAAGACTTGACTTTGAAAGCTGTTTTACTGCCGGAATTCAGCTTATCGCTGAATTTGATGAATCAGTAAAATATCGCTTGATTGAGGAATACGGACCTGACTGTTTCACATACACAGACAGCGGTAAACTGCGGTTTGAATTCAATTTCACCTTTAAAGAAAATATGATAAGCTGGATTTTAGGCTTTGGAGATAAGGTCAAAGTTATCTCTCCCGAATCTGTTCAGAAAGAAATAAAAGAGCAGGCAGAAAATGTTTTGAATATTTATGATAGAACATGACATACAGCTGTCACGTTTGATACGGTAAACTAAGACAAATACTTAAATTAAGGAGAGTTACATATGAACAATGATTTAAAAAAATCAGCAGCAGCACTACTTGAAGCTTGCGGCGAAATTACTGTGGCTTCTGTCAATGAAAATGGGTATCCAAGAATTTGTGTAGTTTCAAAATTAAAGTCGGTCGGCTTTTCGGAGGTTTACTTTTCAACAGGAACAAGCGGAACTAAAACAAGACATTTTCTTAAAAATCCAAAATCAAGCGTATGCTATTACAAGGACGGAAACAGCGTTACGCTTATAGGAGAAATGACTGTTATCGATGACATGAAAATCAAGGAAGAGCTGTGGCAGGATTGGATGATAGCACATTTTGTTGCTGGCGTTAATGATCCCGAATACTGCGTTCTGAAATTCACAGGGAAAGAAGCAACTGTGTGGATTGACAATGTTTTTGAAACATTTGAATGCTGAATTTCTGATATAACAACAAACGCTCTGTCATTTAGGCAGGGCGTTTTTTGATTTTACTTTGAATTTACTTAGCATAGCGTTTCTATTTTACATACTTGAATTAAAGTAAGAGCATAAATACAAGTATGAAAGGACGGCTATATGTCTTATAAGGTATTAAATTCAATTATAGACGAAAAGAAAATAAAAACGGTTTTTCAGCCTATCGTTTCATTAAGGGATGGCTCTATTATTGGGTATGAGGCATTGAGCAGAATCACAGATAATGACATGAGCTTGAATATCGAAGACTTATTTTGTTTTTCAGAAGTGTATAACCGTTTGTGGGATCTGGAATTCTTGTGCAGAACGACTGCACTTGAAACAGCATTCCTGAATTTGAAATTCCCTGAAAGTGCAAAATTATTTTTGAACGTTAATCCAAATATAATGCATGATATTAAATTCAGGCAGGGGTTTACAAAAGAATATCTAAATCAGTACGGTATAATTCCAGAGCAAATTATATTTGAAATAACTGAGCGAAATGCAATTAAAGACATGAACGGTTTTCTTTCAACGGTATCGCATTATAAAGAACAAAACTACAAAATCGCAATTGATGATGCGGGTGCAGGATATTCGGGTCTTAATCTTATTGGCTATATTAAACCGCATTTTATTAAAATTGATATGAATCTGATACATAATATTAATTCGGACAGTATAAAATATGCGCTTATTAAAAGCATGATAGAGCTTTCAAATATATCACACATTTATCTGATTGCCGAGGGGATAGAAACTTACGAGGAGCTGAAAACACTTATTAGCTTGGGTGTTCAATACGGACAGGGGTATTATCTGCAAAAACCGAGCGAGATGTTTCGCGACATAGCCCCTGATGTTTTAAATAGCATTAACGAAATTAACTGCAGAAAAAATCACATGAACGGTTTTCGGGCTTCAAATGTCTATATTGAAAATCTATCCTCAAAAGCAATTTCAGTTTCACCTTATATAACTGTTGAACAGGTATACGATTTGCTTAACAACAACAAAAATGAAAGTTATCCGGGGGTATGCGTAGTACGGAACAATGAGGTTGTCGGCGTTGTTATGAGAAATAAGCTAATTCTCCAATTAAGCGGAAGATACGGATTTACACTTAATCAGAACAAACCCGTATCAAGCATAATGGATAAAAATTTTCTGTGTGTCGATTATCAAACACCGATAAGTACAGTATCACACATAGCAACTCTTAGGAATGAAGACAATTTATATGACTTTATTGTTATCACAAAAGAAAACAAGCTGGTGGGGACAGTCTCAATCAAGGATTTGCTGCAAAAAATAACTGAAATTGAATTGCTTAATGCAAAATATCAAAATCCACTTTCGGGACTGCCTGGGAATATTGAAATCGAGCATGAACTTATTTCATGTATTGAGTCAAAATCCAGCAGCAGCGTACTATATATTGATATTGACAATTTTAAAGCATATAACGATATCTATGGCTTTGAAAAAGGCGACTTGATTATAAAAGCTCTTGCAGAAACATTACGGTTTTATGTTCCTGAAAGCCAGTTCATCGGGCATATAGGCGGAGATGATTTTATCATCATAGCACAAATCGCAGAAATAGAAGAACTATGTATTCAAATCATGAATAAATTTCAGGAAACCGCAGCAAAGTATTATAACAATGAAGATTTAAAGAATGGATATATAATTGCAAAAAACCGCCGTGGTATTGATGAACAGTTTTCATTGCTATCTCTTTCTATTGCAGGGGTATTGAATGTTTCGGCATCTTTCGGCGATATGTATTCAATGTCGAAAAAGTTAGCTAAAGTCAAAAAAGAAATAAAACAATCCGGCGGTAACAAGTACCAACTGATATAAAGCTGTATCAAATGCATAACATGTATTAAAAAAGCAAGTCTGTTTTATGGTGACAGGCTTGCTTAATTTTTTGTATCTGAATGTAAAAGGATATAACTTTTTAAAATATATTTTACGAATAGCTAAAAACTATTGACAAATGAATTTTAAAGTATTATAATGATAATATCAAAAAGATAATAACAGACACAGGGAGGGCATAACATGGAAAAGCTACTTATAGTAATTGACATGCAGAACGATTTTATTGACGGTGCCTTAGGTTCCACAGAGGCAAATGGAATTGTAGCAAATGTTGCAAAAAAAATTGAGCTTTACAGAAATGAAAACCAGGGAGTGATTTTCACCAGAGATACGCACAGTGAAGATTACATGGCAACACAAGAAGGGAAGAATCTGCCTGTTAAGCACTGCATTTATAATACACACGGTTGGCAAATATCCAAAAAATTAAATGTTTCGGATTCTGTCATTGTAAATAAGCCTTCATTCGGCTCTTTGGAATTAGCAAAATATGTGTCGGAAAATTTCGAAGTAAATGAAATCGAACTTGTTGGTCTTTGTACAGATATTTGTGTTATTTCAAATGCAATGATTTTAAAAGCAGCAATGCCTGAATTGAAAATAACAGTTGATGCATCTTGCTGCGCGGGTGTAACAACACAGAGTCATAAAAACGCACTTGAAGCTATGAAAATGTGTCAAGTGAATGTAATAAATGAGGAGTGACAACTAATGATTACAATTAACGGAGTTTTATTTAAAGCAGAATATTTCCCTGATTCCACATTAAGGCTGAATTGTGAGGTTACAAAACCTGACGTTGAAATCGGATGGGTTTTTGAAAATAACGAAGAAATGGTTTCTTTATATTTTTTGGTGAACCATTTAAGACGAGTTTATAAAGTGAGCAAATTAACATTAAATATGCCATATATTCCAAATGCAAGAATGGATAGAGTTAAAAAGAATAATGAAGTGTTTACCTTGAAATATTTCTGTGAGTTTATTAATGACCTTAAATTTGATTCGGTTCGCGTGAGAGACGCACATTCAAATGTGTCGTTAGCACTTCTGAATAACGTAATAAGCGAAAACATACAGCCAAGTATTCAAGCTTTGGTTCAAAAGCTTTTGATTAATGAAAATGATTTAGTTTTCTTCCCGGACGAGGGCTCGTGCAAAAGATATTCTGATTTCATAAACAAAAAGTGTGTATTCGGAATTAAAAAAAGAGATTGGCATACAGGGAAAATATTAGGGCTTGACGTTGTAGGCGATGTTCCAAACTGTGAGTTTAATGCACTTATTATCGATGACATATCTTCATACGGCGGGACATTCTACCACTCTGCTATGAAATTGCGTGAGCTTGGAGCAAATAAAATCTGGCTTTATGTAACTCATTGTGAAAATAGTATTTTAGACGGCGATTTAATCAAAAGTGGCTTGATTAATAAAATATATACAACAAACAGCATTTTTACGAAAGAACACGAATTAATTGAAATTATATAAGGAGAGATAACAATGAAAACACCAGCGTTATTATTATGCGACTTTTACAAAACGGTACATAGTGAGCAATATCCCAAAGGACTTACCAAGCTTGTTTCTTATTTCACACCAAGAATGACACGCATAGAGGGCGAAGATAAGCTTGTAATGTTTGGGCTGCAATCTTTTATAAAGCAATATCTTATTGAATATTTTGACGATAACTTTTTCTCTAAAACAAAAGATGAAGTCCTATATGAATATAACAGAATATTATCATATACCTTGGGTAAAGGCAGCTATGGAGATGAAAAAGTTGGAGAATTATACGACTTAGGATATCTTCCGCTTGAAATTAAAGGCATAGCAGAAGGAACTATGGTTCCAATAAAAGTCCCAATGATCGAAATAAGCAATACTCACCCTGATTTTGCTTGGCTTGTAAATTCTATTGAAACAATAATGAGCTGTTCTTTGTGGCATCCTATGATTTCTGCAAATGTCGGCTATAAGTATAGAAAAATTGTCGATAAATATTATGAAATCAGCGTTGAAAATGATGTTCAAAGAGCAAGAGCATTGGGCGACTTCAGCATGAGAGGGCAGGAAAGTCTGGAAAGTGCTACACGCAGCAGTGCAGGTTTTTGTTTATCTTTTTTAAACACCGCAACTGTCCCTGCAATTCCATTCCTTGAGAATTATTATAATTGTGATTGTACAAAAGAGGATGTTGCATTTGGTGCAATAAGTACAGAACATTCTGTAATGTGCAGTAATACCGCAGTTGACGGCGATGAAGTCACAATGCTGAAAAGACTTTTGAATGAAGTATATCCAAACCATTCGTTTTCAATGGTAAGCGATAGCTATGATTATTGGAATTTAGTCGATAATTTGTTAGTTCAGTGCAAAGAAGATATTTTAAATCATAATGGTTCACTTTTAGTTAGAGGAGACAGCGGCGACCCTGTTGAAGTGGTTACTGAAACGGTATTTCATTTGTGGGATATTTTCGGCGGAACTACAAACTCAAAAGGTTATAAAGTACTTGATAAACACGTCAAAGCAATTTATGGCGATAGCATAACGCCGCAAAGAGCAGAGGAAATATTTAAGATCCTGATTGAAAAGGGCTTCGCCTGCAACAATGTTGCTTTAGGTGTCGGCAGCTTTTCAATGCAGTGCTTAGAACAAGACGGTGTATTTAAGCCTTTCACAAGAGATACCTTTGGAATTGCAGTTAAAGCGACTTATGGTGAGCTTGGCGAAAAGCCGCTTATGATTTTTAAAAACCCAAAAACTGATACAGGTAACTTTAAAAAATCACAAAGCGGTATGTGCCGAGTATTTAAAGACGAAAATGGAAACATTACTTATCTGGACGGATACGACAAAAATACGTTCCCATTTGACAAAGAAAATATGCTCGAAACAGTATTTAATAACGGTAAAATGATTAAGGAATATACGCTTAAAGACATCAGAGCGCGATTACATGGAGAGGGCTTTTAATGACAGATTATTTCATACAGGAAAACTCATTATATAGGCGTTTGCGAGATGATTATTTCAATTATGACAGAATAATTATTGCATATGATATTGATGATACAGTAAGACCATATAAGGAATATAATACTTCTTATGAAAAAACAAAACAGCTATTGTAGGAATGTAAAGAAGTATTAAATCCGTATTTTATAGTATTTACTGCAAATTCGGATATTGATGAAGTAGAAAAATTCCTAGAACAAGAAGAACTCCCTTATGATAAAATCAATGAAAATATTGATATTATTGTGTATGAAAATAATATTAAAAGCAAAGTGTTTTATACTATTTTTTTAGACGATAAGGCAGGGCTTAAAGAAGCTTATGAGGCTTTAAATAAATTAGTGACAGAGGTAAAAAGTAATGAAAGAATTTAATGCGCTTAAAGTAAAAAATAATATTGTAGAATGGATACAAAAATGGTTTTCTGAAAATGGCAGCAGCTGTAATGCTGTGGTTGGTATTTCGGGAGGAAAAGACAGCTCAGTTGTTGCTGCACTTTGTGTTGAGGCACTGGGCAAAGACAGAGTTATAGGCGTTTTGATGCCAAATGGAATACAAAGCGATATTGATATGGCACTAAAGCTTGTTAAGCATCTGGATATTAAATATATGACACTCAACATTAAAGAAGCTTATGATGCAATAATTACGCAGGTTGAAGAAAATATTTCGGATATTAAAGCACAAACTACAACTAATCTTCCTGCAAGAATCAGAATGACATCACTTTATGCTGTTTCTCAATCATTGAACGGCAGGGTAGCAAATACCTGTAACCTCTCAGAGGATTGGGTTGGTTATGCAACAAGATATGGCGACGCCGCTGGGGATTTCAGCCCTTTGTCAAACCTTACGGTCAATGAGGTTAAACAAATCGGAACAGTACTTAACCTGCCATCAGAGCTTGTTGAAAAAGTGCCGATAGACGGGCTTTGCGGAAAAACGGATGAAGATAACTTGGGCTTTTCATATGATACTTTAGATAAATATATCAGAACAGGTGTCTGTGAAAATCAGAAAATTAAGCAGAAAATTGACATGATGCAAGAAAAAAATAAATTCAAGCTTGAATTAATGCCATCTTTTAAGTATTGACAAAATAGGGACAGACTTTTTTGCCTGTCCCTATACGTGATATTATGAAAGGAAAATTTTCATTAAAATGAATAATAACAATAAAAAAAGCGAAAAGGAATTTTTGGAATCATACAATTTAGGTGACTATGAAAGACCTTCGCTTGCTGCGGATATGGTTTTGTTTACTGTAATCAGCAACAAAGAAGATAATTACAGAAAGTTACCTGGTAAACAATTGTCTGTGCTTATGATTAAACGCGGTGAGCATCCATTTTTGAATGAGTGGGCTTTGCCAGGCGGCTTTGTAAGAACAGGAGAAACAGTTGAAGAAGCAGCGGCTCGTGAGCTTTTTGAGGAAACAGGTGTAGGTAAAGCTCATTTGGAGCAGCTAAGTGTTTTCAGCGAGCCTGACCGTGACCCGAGAGGGTGGATTGTTTCATGCTCATTCATGGCTTTGGTTGAGAATAGCAGGCTGTCAATTAAATCGGGAAATGACGCAAGCGATGCCAAATGGTTTGATATAAGCTATAAGCTAATTCGGGAAGAAAGTGAAGAAACAATAACGGGTTACATTTCAAAAATGTATTACGAGCTAATTCTTTCAAATAGTGATATAGTTCTTTCATCAGAAATTGAAGTTAAAATAACTGCATCAATGTACAATAAAAATGTTGAATATAGTATTGTGAAATCAGATGGTATTGCATTTGATCATGCCAAAATAATTTCTTATGCAATATCAAATTTAAGGAAAAAAGTTGATTTAACAACTATTGCCTTTGAATTATTACCTGAGTTTTTCACACTTACAGATTTGCAAAAAGTATATGAAATAATACTTGATAAAGAACTGCTGACAGCAAATTTCCGCAGAAAAATAGCTGATTTTGTAATAGAAACAGACAATGCTACGTCTAGTGCCGGACATAGACCATCAAAGCTGCATAAAAGAAACATTGAAGCCTTTATAAAAAAGGACGAATTGTAAAAATGAGGCCAATAATTTGAGATAAGATATTTTCTTAAAATTTTATAAGATACAATAGTATACAAAATTACGCTGGTTCATGAGCATCCTCTAATTTGGCTTTTCGATTAAATAATCTGAGAGCGGTTAAAATTGCACCAATCATACAAATGACAGCCGCAGTTATATATACAACCCTCATACCATAAATGAATGCATCATTTCTTCCGATTACGTAATCTGTTACCCGACGGCCTATTTTATGGCTCATTCTGTTATATAAAAGAGTAGTGGATAAAGCTATTCCGCATACCATACCCAAGTTCCTTACAAGGGCATTGACACTTCCTGCAATACCAAGCTTATGCTTTGGCACCGTGGACATTATCAATGAATTGTTAGGTGACTGAAACAGTCCATTACCCAAAGACATTAATGCAATAAAAATCACCATGCTAATAAGAGAAGAATGTTCATTTAAAGTTGACATTAATATCAAGGATAAGCTTGTAATCAAAAGCCCAATAAAGGTCAGAGCTTCGGAGCCTATTTTATCGGACAAATGACCGCTGATGGGTGCAACAACTGCCAAAACCAATGGCGAAATCATAAGTATTAATCCTGTTGAGGAGGGCGAATACTTCAATACATCCTGAAGATAAAAGGGCTGAATAATATTGGAGCAAAATATGGCTGCAAAGGTTATAAAGCCACAAAAAATACTTAGTGAAAATAATTTGTTCTCAAAAATTTGCAGTTGTAACAAAGGACTTTCACGCTTCTTTTCTACCATAATAAAGGTAATGAAAGATACAATTGCCATTAAAAACCCTAATAAAATTATTGGCTTAGTAAAGCCAACCTCTTGTCCTTGATTTATAGCCGCAAAAAAAGGGACTATCGTCAGTATAAACAATAAAGCGCCTAGTCCGTCAAATTTCCATTTTGTAGTATTATTGTCTTTAGGAAGTATATTAAACCCAAAAAATAAAGTAATTAAACCTATTGGTACATTAATTAAAAATATATCCTCCCAACGAGTAGCATCAACTATAAGTCCGCCAAGCGGCGGTCCAATCAAGGCTCCTAAAGCCACAAAGGTTCCTGTTATTCCAAGTGCCCTTCCTCTTTCGTTTGCAGGAAACACTTCGGTAATAATCCCTTGATTATTAGCCATGCAGCCGGAGGCACCGATTGCTTGTATTACTCTGGCTAAAACTAAAATCGGAAGTGAGCTTGTCATTCCGCAAAAAAAAGAGCCAAGTGTAAATAAAGCTATTCCAAACTTGAATACCGTCGTCTTTCCGATTAAATCACCCAACCGTCCGAAAATTAATATAGCGGCAGAAATTACAATTAAATAGCTTGTTACTACTAATTGAATATTTGCTGATGTTACTTTTAAAGATTTAGCCATGATAGGCAAAGCTACGTTTACAATACTGCCATCAAGGGTGGACATAAAGGTTACCATTACAACTACGAATAAAATCATCCATCTTTTTTCATTAATACTATTATTTGTTGAATCCATTTTTAATTTCCTCGTTTTTACTTAAACTAATTTAAAAATCGTTAGTAATTTCTATTACTGAATCGAATACTTTAGCTACTAAATATCTTGGACTAAACCCATTTGCGTCAGACAGAATATTTTCTGAAATCAATAATCTGGTACGCCCTGAGTAATATCCAATCTGAATTTTAGTTTGAACGCTTGTTTTGTAATTTTCTAAAACTAAATATCTGTGTTTGGTTTTAGGATTTTTAATATCGTCAACGACTATATATTTTGTATTCTCTTTTTGATTCTGGATTATAATGTGTGTATATAACATACCAAATTCCTATTCATTATCATTGATATCCAAATAAGATTGCTTTCATATATTATTATAACAGATTTTGCTGAAATATAGTAGCTTTTTTTATTTATATGAATCCTAAGCTGTGGCATTTGATAATTTTATAAAAATTATAGTAAAAATTATTTTTTATTCCATGATTGAAACAGATGAATCTGAGAATACTGAATGACAGAAATTTTGCGTTTGACTATCAATTTGGAATGTGGTATCATATCCTTGTAAGATTGTTTTGCTGTACTTAAGGCTATGTAAGCTTAGTGAGGCAATTCATATCATAGGAGGCAATAATAATGACAATTAAAATAATATCAGACAGTACTTGCGACATTTCGCCGGAGCTTATAGAAAAATATAATATCGGTATTTTGCCGCTGTATGTAACGATGAACAACAAAACAGGCAGAGATAATGTAGACATTTTCCCAAAAGATATTTTTGAGTATGTAGACAATGGCGGCGAGATTTGCTCTACGGCGGCAGTAAACGTGAACGATTATCTTGAGGCGTTTAATGAGCTGTCAGTGAAAAATGACGCTGTTATAAATATATGTATTGGTTCAGGGTTTTCAAGCTGTTATCAAAACGCCTGTATTGCCGCAGAACAGTTCAGTAATGTTTATGTTGTGGACTCCTGTAATCTTTCAAGCGGACAAGGTCACATTGTAGTTTGCGCTGCACTTATGGCAGAAGCAGGTATGCAGCCGGATGAAATATGCACAAAACTAAAAGATTTAACGTCCCGCGTAGAAGCGAGCTTTCTTATTGACAGACTGGATTATATGTGCAAAGGCGGACGGTGCTCTGCGGTTGCCGCATTAGGTGCTAATTTGCTGAAAATCAAGCCTTGCATTGAGGTAATCGACGGGAAAATGCGTGTAGTTAAAAAATATCGAGGCCCATTTGAACGCTGCATTGAAGCTTATGTAAAAGACAGGCTTGACGGGCGTTCTGATATTGTGAATGATAGGATTTTTATAACACACCCTAGTGCTACACCGAAATCAGTGGAAACGGCGCGCAATGCAATTCCAAAGTACAAAGATTTCAGTGAAATCATTGAAACTCGCGCAGGATGTACTGTATCTGCTCACTGCGGGCCAAACACACTAGGGGTTCTTTTCATACGTAAGGGGCAGTAATCTGATTATAGTTTGATTATACATACACGATTAAAATCGCAAATAAAAAGGAGATGCTCCTCAAGTTATGAATTCTTGAGGAGCATTGTTTTATGAAAAAAAAGAATTAATGGAGGTTGGTGCTTTTGCATAGGAGGTATGCAAAAGCAATTATCTATGAAAAAATTATTCTGCACTTCTTCTTTAGTACAATTATAGTTTAATGCTCGAATGTGATAGCTTTATGAATAGTGAGCGAAAGATTACTGAAATAAGCCACTCTTGTTAATCCTATTTGCAGCAGTAGTTAAATTTTGATATTTGCCATAAAAATCGCCTCTAATCGTTTCTACGATAAGAGGCTTTTATTATTTATACGCTTTTTATGTCCATGTTAAAAATGCAGATACTGCTTATGCTTTTATTTCGCGAAAATTGGATTTGCAAAGATATTTTTGGAATTATGTAGGTTCTTAAATGACAGTTTCACAAGCTCAGTGATTGTCTTTGCAACAATTTTTCGGGTCTCCGAATCAATATTTTTAATTGCTCCGAGCATAGCAAGGGCACATTTCTGCCAATCCTCTGTTAATTCATTTACTGTTACGGCATCTGTTGCTCCGAGTATTTGAAATAAAGTATCAACAAACATTTCACGTTTTTCATCTGTCATTGCGCTGAGCCATTGATTTAGAGTTTTATGCATATATGAAGCACCGCTTGTAATGTTCTTGGCATAACGGAAATCGTCGTTTTCAATATACCATGAAAATGGATCATGCTGCATTATACCAAATCGGGTGCTCTCAACCACTGAATAGTTTTCTTGATTCTGAAGCAGCATTCCAATCATCGAAGACTGTGGCAAAGTCTTATGTACACGGTTTTGTATATTTATGAATTCAGGACTTTGGAGAACGCCCTCTTTAAAGCCTGGTCCGTCATGGCTGAAAACGTCAATGATTCGGCCTTGAGCTGATGCACTGCATTTCATCGCAGAATAAACTGCAATATTCCCGCCCTTTGAATGTCCGCCGATTCTTAAATCACCGGGAATAAGCTCGGCTATTGTATTCAAATATTTGACTCCCTCCTCTTGAGAGGGAACCGGAGAAATGAACGCCATATTGAAATCTTCTTTCCACCCTACAACGTACGCATCGGTTCCTCGGTAAGCTATATAGGCTGTCCCGTCTTCCAATTGATATGTAACGGCTGAAAATTGTTTTTCCAATTCAAAATCGACTTTGTTTGTGTAATAATTCATTTTTATATTGCGAAATCTTGGGCTGGCTGCAAGTGCAAACAGAAGTCTACGGTTACTTGCCACATCACGCACATTATGGAGTATTGAATCAAACATTTCAGCCTTTAGTAAATCTCTGATACGGACAGGCTGAGCGCCATCAAGTATATCAGGTACAACATTCTCAAAGTTAACATATGAAAGCTGTGATAAGACCAAACTGTCTACTACGCTAAATGCTTTTATCTGAATGTCATCCATTTCATTTTCAATATATTCAATAATATTACTCATTTTAATTCCCCTCACCGTAATATAGAAATTCTGCTGGCAATGATTTTACTTATAAAAACCAAGTTTAGTTACGAGATTGATTTATATGATTATATACCATTTCTTCAGTTCTTGCAAGAAATAAATAACAGACCAAATTAAATATGGAGTAGCACAGTAGATAGCCTACCGTACTACTCCATATTAGAATGATTTATATTTATGACCTTAATGCGCTAATGATACGCTATAACACTATAGAGAGCAATCAATAACATGTATAAGGCAAAAATTATACCAATAAGAATTAAATATGCTTTTGCAAAATTTTTCTTATTAATATTTATGTCAGTGCTGCTTGCCCAGACAATAAGCAATATAAACCCAGCAAGTGGAATACAAAGTAACAGAAATGTAGCAATATAATCCCCGACTGACATTGGTGTATTATCCTGAGCATTTAGAAAAATATTCTGCTGCGGATAGTAAGGCTGATTAGGCTGAGAACCATAGCTTTGTGGATTATACCCCTGATTAGGTTGCTGATAGGCATTTGACGTCGGCTGCTGATATGGCGAACCATAATTTGATGATGTATTGCTGTGTCGCTGAGGAATCAGACATCGGCGTTGAATTAATATTTGCTGACTTACCACAGACATTACAGAATTTGAAGCCCTCTTCAATCGGCGCTCCACAGCCTTCGCAGAAATTATTTGACATAATTTGTCCTCCCAATATAATGATAATTTATATTATATCATATTTTTTTGATTTAGTAAATATTTTCTAAAAATTCCCCGAATTATGCAAAAATGACCGTAATAACAAAATTGCCATTACGCCAAGCCTTAAAGCAATCGTCTTAATAACA
>OCTV010000339.1_pt1 | contig 18755 bp, 17 predicted proteins | sample 1539101 | NCBI WGS metagenome assembly OCTV01 (sample SAMEA3991422, study PRJEB22521) | metagenome | biome: anthropogenic terrestrial biome; feature: sewage plant; material: sludge | place: Sweden | collected 2012-09-26 | reverse complement strand
TTCCACAAACTAACAGTGCTAATAATAATAGCTTTATTTATAATTTATTTAATCTATTATATATTATTACTCCAAAGCCAAAGGGATCCTGAGTTGACGGCTGGTTGGCTATCTTTGGACCGAAATAAAAAATGCAAGCAAGCCCATACCTTAAAACTCCTGTAAAAATCTGGTTAGTCATTGGATTGGTGATGATTTTTTTTCAGATTATTATCGGAGGTATTACCAGGTTGACCGGTTCAGGTCTTTCCATCACAAAATGGGATATCGTGACGGGTGCCATTCCGCCTCTCAATCATGACCAATGGCAAGATGAATTTGAACTGTATAAACGAACTCCGCAGTACCAAAAGATCAATCAAGGTATGGACCTTTCGAGGTTTAAGTGGATCTATTTTTGGGAATACCTACATAGGCTTTGGGCCAGAAGTATGGGATTTGTGTTTTTGATTCCGTTGGTGATATTTTGGCTGAAAGGATACCTCGGGGTGAAGGGATTAAAAAAGGATTTGTTGATCGTCTTTTTGCTTGCAGCTTTGGTGGGAATGTTTGGATGGATTATGGTGGCGAGTGGACTGGTCGAAAGGCCTTGGGTGAATGCATACAAATTGAGCATACATCTGGGTTTGGCATTGATCACGCTGAGTTTTTTATGGTGGGTATTTTTGAAATATCAATATGTAGACAGAGTCTCTCCGGATAAAATTGGGACTGTTTTGGCCCGTACATTTTTGTTTTTGGTGTCCATCCAGATTTTGTTGGGAGGCATGATGAGTGGTATGAAGGCGGCGCTGCTATTTCCCAGTTTTCCGAAGATGGGAAGTCATTTGATAGATCCTATAATTTTTAAAGCTGACTCCTGGCAGTGGATGCACTTTGTAGATTATGATGTATATCCTTTTTTACCGGCTTTGGTACAGGTATTGCATCGTAGTCTGGCAATGGCTGTATTGACGCTATTTTTCATAGCGGTATTCAGGTTAGGGAGTAAGTCATTGATGATGATTGGGATCATTTTGATTGTCCAGATCATTTTAGGAATATGGACATTGCTCTCAAGTATTGGTACGATCCCGGTTGGTTTGGGTGTGATGCACCAGGCGGTAGGTATTGTGCTATTAATGGCAGCGGTACATTGGTATTTTATGCAGCATCGTGCCGGCAGGTAAAAAGGCATTAAATTTGTAATAAAGAATCATTATGCATGCTTTAAAAAGTCTTCCTCACTATACATATGATGATTATAAATTGTGGGAAGGTGACTGGGAGCTTATTGATGGTATTCCGTACTCCATGAGCCCAGCTGATACACCGAGGCATCAATATATTGCTAATAATTTGGGATTAGTTTTTGCTTTGGCTTTAAAAGGTTGCGCTGATTGTAAAGTATACCAACCTATAGATTATAAAATAGACGAATACACTGTCGTTCAACCTGATTTATTGATTGTATGCAAACCGATCAAGAAGAAATTTCTTGATTTTCCGCCAGCATTAGTGGTTGAGATTCTGAGTGATTCAACGAAAGAAAAAGATAGAGAAGTAAAGTATTCTTTATTTGAGAAAGAAGGTATCCCCTGGTATTTGATGGTGGATCCGGACAAGGAAACCGTGGAAATCTATCAACTAAAGACGAAAAAATATCATAAAATCGAGACAGTTCATGACGAGTCTTTTACTTTTAATATAGGGACTTGCAAGGCTCCTGTAGTGATGAAAGAAATTTGGTAACAAATTGATTACTAAATGATTAAAATTAAATTTTTCTATTTTTAATGAAGTATTACAGCACGAAGAGTGGTAAAGAGGACCATTCCATTTTTTTACCTTTCGAGCAGGCTATTTTTTTAGGTCCAGCTGCTGATGGAGGCCTGTTTATGCCGGATACCTTTCCCATACTAAGCCAATCCTTTATATCAAATATAGCACAGAAGTCTATTGTGGATATAGGTTGTGAAATCATCCAGCCTTTTACGGAGTTGGCAGACGCAACGTTACTAGACATAGTCTCAAAGGCATTTTCATTTCCTGCTCCACTGCATTATGTATCAGAGGATAGGTGCTTTCTCGAATTGTTTCATGGACCTACCTTGGCCTTTAAAGATTTTGGAGCCCGGTTCATGGCCCAGACGATGTCGGTCTTGAGACCAAAGGATACGGAGATCAATATCCTGGTGGCTACTTCTGGAGATACTGGTGGCGCTGTCGCCAGTGCGTTCAGTGGTTTGGAGGGCTTTAAGGTATTCATCCTGTTTCCTAAAGGTAAGGTCAGTCCCTTACAACAAAGACAGCTGACCACCTGGGAAGATAATGTCCAGGCGATTGAGGTAGATGGCACCTTTGATGATTGTCAAAGATTGGTCAAACAAGCTTTTGCTGACAAGGACCTTCGGGACAAAAAAGTATTTGGGTCAGCCAATTCGATCAATATAGCCCGACTCTTACCCCAGATGGTATATTATTTTGAATCGTACAAGCAAGCACGTTCCAAGAAGGATCTTACCCTTATAGTGCCATCAGGCAATTTTGGTAATCTCACAGCCGGGCTTTTTGCCAAGCGGATTGGGCTACCGATAGCCCATTTTATAGCTGCTACCAATATCAATGATATGGTGCCGGAGTATCTCAGGACCGGGTCGTTTGTACCAAGAGTTTCACGTGAAACATTGTCCAACGCGATGGATGTGGGTGACCCTAGCAATTTTGTGCGCATGAAAGAAATGTACAGAGGATTGGACGAACGTTCCACGTGGAACTATCTCCGTCAAGACATCAGCGAACATGTGGTCGATGACACCACTACTCTGGACAATATAAAGGAGGTGTATGAAAAGCAGGGCTATATCATGGATCCACATACAGCCGTGGCCTATGATGCTGCCAAATCCAATCCGGGTAATAATGTGATTGTGTCTACGGCGCACTGGGCTAAATTTGCCTCAACGATAGAGCGTGCGATTGGGTTTTTACCCGCTTTGCCAGAATCCCTGACCCGACTGATGGACAAAGAAGAAAGGATGGTGACTATAAGACCGGAGTATGAGCTTTTGCTGGATATAATCAGGTGAGGTTTAGCAATGAAGCCAAACCTGCGAGGTTTGAGAGTTAGCTCGTGCGCAATAGAACCTTCTGTTTTTTATTAATTTATTGATAATGAATAAGTTATAAAACTTTTTTCAACTAAAGTCATAAGTTGTTAAAGGGTTCTGTTGCTATAATTAAACAGTATTTTAGAATAAATGATTTTAGGCTAATAAACAGTTGGTTACAGCTAAAAGATATCCGTAGTGTGAATTTTACAAAACCAGTACCTAACAGATTTTATACAAATATTTAAAGTGATCGTAGCAGCCAACCACAAATTAGTCAACTCTAATAGTATTAACTTTCGATCCTAATTCTAAATAAATTTTCTAAAGCCAATCATGTCATACAAAGGAAATTTTATAATTTTTGCACTCCTCCTACTGTCTGCATCAGAGACTAAAGCCCAACCAATCCTTCCACCGCTTACAACCTGGCATGGTAAAAGCGAATCGCTGATTGCTAAAGCTACCGATCCATGGATCACACCAACTGAAAAATCAGGTTTTATAACAACTCCTGATTATAACGAGACGGTGAGTTGGTTTAAAAAACTGACTACAGCCTCTCGCTTATTAAGAATGGTCACCATCGGTAAAAGCTTAGAAGGACGGGATATTGTGATGATCGTCGCATCGATTGAGCAAAACATAACACCGGCTGCATTAAAAAAATCAAACAAGCCTTTGTTTTTGGTGCAAGCAGGTATTCACTCCGGCGAAATCGATGGCAAAGATGCCGGCATGATGTTACTGAGAGATATTGCATTCGGCGGCAAGCAATCACTATTGAATAAAGTAAACTTTTTATTTATTCCTATACTGAGTGTAGATGCGCATGAACGATCTTCGGAGTACAATCGACCCAACCAACGTGGACCAGAGAACATGGGTTGGAGAACCAATGCTCAAAATTTAAACCTCAACAGGGATTATGCAAAACTGGATACTAAAGAATTGAGAGCGGTGGTAAAAGTAATGAATGAATATAATCCGGTCTTGTATATGGATATCCATGTAACCGATGGAGCCGACTACCAGTACGATATTACATTTGGGGGCATTGGCCTGCAAGGCAATTCGCCGGGCATTTCGCAATGGTTGGAAACAATTTATAAACCAGCCGCTGATAAAGACTTATTGGCTCAGGGACACATTCCCGGACCACTGTTATTGGCACTTAATGACCGGGATTTTTCAGAAGGCAATATATGGATCCTGGGAAGCCCAAGGTTTTCCGACAGCTATGGCAACCTTCGGCATATGGCAACCCTCCTGATTGAGAATCATTCATTAAAACCCTATAAACAAAGGGTATTGGGCACTTACGTTTTGTTGGAAAGTACGTTGAATTTACTGGCAACAGACGGACAGATGCTTAGACAGATTACAGAAAAAGATAAAACAATCAGGGACTCAAAAGTACCGATGTCCTATAAAGTACCCCAGATGAAAAACTCCCTGAGTTTTGAATCAACAGCAATTATGGAGATGAGCGACACGAACCAAGTCAGTCCTGACAGCCTTGAATTTTATGGAATATCATCCAGGATAATAAAATCATCAATTACAAACGCAGATTATATAGAATGGCTTGGCATTCCCCAAAAATCAACCATAGTCAATTATAAAGCTACTGAACCCATAGATTATGTACTTCGGCCTAAAGGATATTGGGTTCCTGCCTCATGCGATGAGGTAATCAGTCGCTTAAAAATGCACGGCATAAAGATGAATATCATCACACAACCACAGGAAATAAGTGTAGAGATGTATAGAATAGAAGATGCTAAATTTGAAAACGAAGCGCAGGTAGTACTGCCATATGAAGGACATATTCAAGTGAGTGGGAATACAAAATCTGAAACCCGCAAGCAGACATTTCCAAAAGGCTCTGCCTACATTTCCACGGACCAGACTCTGGGCGACCTAGCTATGGCCCTTCTGGAACCCACTTCAAAAGATTCTTATTTTAGTTGGGGATTTTTTCTTTCCATTTTTCAACGGACAGAATATATTGAAGCGTATTTGATGGAGCCCATGGCAAAAAAAATGTTGGAAGAATCCCCGGAATTACAGAAGGAATTTGAAGAAAAGAAAGCATCGGATAAATCCTTTGCAAATAATCAATCCGCCATCCTGACCTGGTTTTACAGCAAAACAAAATATTATGACGACCATTACTTGTTATACCCGATAGGGAGAGCACTTAATTGAAAGGATGTCACATGATTGACGATACCGTAATGAAAAGCAAAAATTATTATCTTACAGCCATGAAATCTACCTTTTTATTCCTCCTGCTGCTGGTCAGTGGTTCCATCTTGGCCCAATCTAAAACAGAAGCTGTGATCATAAAACTATCTGCCGAGAAGTACGCATCGATGAATCCCTCCTCCCTTGACAAGCTCAAAACACTCCTGGATGACCGGATGATCTTTATCCATTCCAACGGCATGACAGAGACCAAAGCAGATATGATACAACATATCAAAGAGGGCAAGTGGATGCTGCGCAAAGTAGACTCCAGGGAGGTCAATGTCAGGGTATACAAAAACAATTTTGCCGTACTCACCGCCAAAGGTATCTTTCATGCTACCAATGAAGGCAAGGATATGGATGTAGACCTGTATTATACGGAGGTATGGACGCACGTGAAAGACGGTTGGTTGTTAGCGAGCAGGCATGCGAGTAAGAATTAATTAGGAGTATTGTCTGGCAAAAAAAATCATCACACACCATACTAAAAATCCGGACATTTAGTCGGCTCTTCGCGCGATACCATGATCCAAATATTATATTAGGTGTTTATCAATCAAACCTCCAATAATTCATTAACTATGCCAAGCGCATGCGTCTCCCCCTTCGGAAAAACAATCCAAACTAATCAAGTCGCTGAGAGGCTTTAGTCTTTTTTTGCAAAATTAATTTTAGCAAGTAAAATATTGCGGGGATCAAATTCCAACTTTTCAGGTGCGAGGTTGACTTTAAAAGTTTGTGTTTGATGTTGGCTAGTGAGATTCATTTTTAGTATGGCCGGTGTTGTATTACCTTTGGTATAATAACCTATTTCTACAGGCACGTTGAATACAATGTCCCCTGCCTGGGTTTGTTCTAATTGAATCGTAATTTTTTTAGTATTAGCATCATAGTCCCAAGTGCCATTTAAATGGGGTAATATGGGTTGATATAGCCATTGCTTAAAAAACAATTTTAGATCTTTACCGGATGCTTTTTCCATGGCTAATCTAAAGTCATCTGTGGTAGCATTTTTATTGTAAAACGCAGCATAGTAGGATTGAATGCCTTTTTTAAAATGGGCCTCACCGACCAAATGTCTCAACATGTGTAGTACCCATGCTCCTTTTTGATAGGTGATACCAGATGTCACAGGTTCTTTTTCGGCCGATCTGGGACTTACAATGCTAAAATCCGGTAGTTTTGCGGACAGGTCCATGACGATGTCTTTGGCACGCTGGATGCCTTTAGAGTATTCGTCTTTGCCATATTCATTTTCAATAAACAATAAGGTAAAAAAAGTTGCAAAACCTTCACTCAGCCAGGCATCGTCCCAGGTGGTTTCGGTGACTGCATTGCCAAACCATTGATGCGCTATTTCATGTATGACTATATTTCGAGTCCGGATATCTCTTTTGCCATTGACCAGATTTTCTCCATAGAATATTGCCGAGGAGGTTTCCATCCCACCACTCACACTCGCCGATTGAATATTAGCCAGCTTCTCATAGGCAAAAGGGCCTACGTACTGACTGTAAAATGCCAACACTTTTTTGGTGGGTTCCTCAAAATCATAAAATCCGTTTTCCCTGTTTTTTGCATAGACCCAGGTTTGAATTGATTTACCTTCAAACTGATCTACATATTTAACAGCAAAATCGGCTATGCCTAATACAAATAACCAGCAGGATACCGGGACGGATTGTTTCCAATGTGTGAGCCTGGTATTGTTGCCCAGATCGGATTCTTCCTGCAATAATCCGTTGGATATTACTTTGTAATGAGCAGGCGCCTTTACTATAAATTCAGAAGTAGCTTTATCGTAGGGGTGATCTATGGTGGGCAACCACTGCCTTGCTTTGTTGGGCCAGTTTTCGCAAAAAAAACTGCGGTCCCCAAATTTAGTAGCTCCTATTTTTAATCCATCAAAAGGAATTCCATGGTATTGTATTGTAAAAACCATTTCCGTATTGGCCGTGGAGGGGGTAGGTAGTGAAAGGATGATTTCATCATTTTGATGTGTATAGTTGATAGGTGCGTCAGCCAGTTTAACGGCATCTATCTGCATTCCTTTTCCTTGCTTAGCTTCAGATTTATTGATGAAATCCAGTCTGAAATGCTGAACTCCGGAAGTTTTAAATAAAATAGTGATCTGTGCGTTGCCGAAGATTTCATTGGTGCTATCGGATACTGAAATTTCAAAGGCATAATGTATTATATCAATGTTTTTATTGAATGGATAAGTGTCTCCCCAGGCCATTTGGGTGAATAAAAACATACATGCGACCAACCAATAAGTCTTAATTTTATTCATTATTGCAGGGTTACTTTTTTTAGATAAAATCCTTTAGCATCCACTTGTGGCGGCAATACACTCTCTACGACAATCCCTTCAAGCGGAATGACTATTTTATTCATGCGGTCATTCGTGATAATGTCAAAGGGCAGGGGCATAAAAAAATTATTTATTTTTATTTCATATTTTTGAAATCCTATTTCCTTCACCTGTACATCCAGTATATCAGTCGTCCTTAGATAAAAATCAAAGAATGGTTTTAAGTTTTTTCCAGAAGCGGTGCTGAATAATTTTTCAACATCCATGGAAGTCACAAAATGATCATAGGTATAAGCAGTATCTGTCGCTAATTTTTTTAAAGCGGGGAAAAAGATGTCATCTCCTATTAAATAGCGCAAGCTGTGCATAAAAAAAGAACCCTTGCCATAGATATTGCCGCCTGAATACACTTCTTCTACGGTGGCTTCATCTCCGGGTACCATGGCTTTTCGACTTCTTGATCCTCTTCGATGTCGGGCGATGATTTCATCATACGCATCCTCTCCACCTAATTCTAACATAGCCAGCGCTTCAGCATAGGTCGCAAGACCCTCCTGGATCCACATATGAGCCCAATCCTTGTTGGTTACTTTATTCGCCCACCATTCATGTGCATACTCATGGAATAAATTTGCAGAATAGGTTTGACCATTTATTTGTTTGAATAAAAATTTGTTATCAAAAGTGATCATGGTTTGGTGTTCCATACCGGAATTAGGAACTTCAGCGATCCCAATTTTTTCTTTAACCCACGGATATTCACCAAAATACTTTTCTAATATTCTACTATCTCGTTTTTTTAATTCAATTACTTTTTTTGCATACATCGTATCTACTTCTAATACGTAGTATTCCACCGGCACTTTCGTGCCTTCAATCGTCGTATATTCATCTTTTACCACTTTGTATTTTCCTATATTAAATACAATACAGTAATTACTGATGGTATAATTTGTATTCCAATTATAAGTGGACATGTTATTTTTAGTAGTCACATTTACTAACAAGCCAGGTCCGGCCACCGTTAAATTAGAAGGAACAGTAATCTTCAGTTCGGCCCCCTCATTGGGTTCATCACTCGGATGATCTTTACATGGAAAATACATTTTTCCGCCTTCGCCCTGTATATTGATAGATACCCAGTCGTTGCCATTGATATCTTTGGTCCATGTAAAACCTCCATCCCAGGGGGGCTTGACAGCTACTGGGGGAATACCATAATATTCAATCGTTACTTTTTGATTTCCTGTCTCAAAACCAGTAGGTGAGAGTATAAATATTTTATCATCCTTCTGATGGAACACGACTGCTTTTTGGTTGACTTTTATTCTAGTAACCGTATATAAATGAATTAAATCAAGTAAGATCGTATCTGTTTTTTTAGATAAGTTTAGGCTTACAGTTGCCGATCCACGGATTGATTGTTTTGTAATATCGACATCAAGTGCGATCGAATAATGTCGAATATCCATTATTGCCTGCAATGGCAGTAGCTTTCCTCCGCTCGTGAGGTAGGTTAAATCTCTTGCATTGACTGAATCATTTTGACTGAAAGCCGCGAAAATATGTGAAGCAAAAATGATCATGGTGACCAGTTTAAGCAGATGAATATCAAAGTTGGTCTTTATACGTTTGCTTTTCATAGATAGATATTTTGCTTTTCTGTTAGTAGCCGGTCAATAAAGTTGATTTCTAAAAAGTTAAGTGTCAAGGTTGCTTTTCCCGCACCCGGAATGTCTCACTTTCCAATAAGCGAAAGTATATATTATTTTTCTAATGACCGGACCATAAGGTTGTATTGCAGCTACCGCTAGATCCGTACTTTCATGAAGGAGATGTGCATACTGCCAAGAAAGCCCTTTATTGACTAACGGGATACAAGATAAGCGACCATCTGATAGATTAAGTCCGGCCGCTGCCACCATCACTGCTCATTCTTCCGGTATACCTGTGAAGAGTTTTTAAAATTATTTAAGACAATATCACCACTTCTATTTTGACGCAGTAAAAAGGTATTTTCCGCTCTCCACTGAAAACACATCATACCCATCCTCTTCTTTTTCTTTTTTCGCATAAGTGGAAGTTGATATCTCCTGACCATGCTCCAATATTTTATTCACGCCTTGTTTTGGAAAATACAAGAGCGCCGTGGAACCGACCGGCACTTCTAACTCCACTTCTAATCCATTGGAAGTATTCCATGAAATGCCAGCCTTGCCGTAATTAGTTTCAGTGAAATATTTTACTTGTTTGATATCACCGGCGGGCATGGGTTTGAAGATGATTTTTTTATATCCGGGCGCAGATTCGTCTGATCGCATGCCGGCGAGATTGCGATAAAACCAGCTTAATCCGCCTCCAAACATCGGGTGATTAAATGAACCGGTCTCGTCCCATTGTTCCCGGGTGGTCGTACTGCCCAAAGCGATCCAGTGACCAAAACTGGGATAGGTGGTTTTATTCATAGCATTATACGCCAACTCATTCAAACCATGTTCGGCCAATACTTCAAAAAAATAGCGGGTCCCGAAAATGCCCGTATTAAGATGCCCGTCTGAGGCGGCAAGATCATTTTTGATGGCTTGAATGACCCGGGCATATTGTTCCGGAAGCACCCCCAATTTCAAGGCAAAAATATTGGCACCATACTTTCCAAAGCTGCCCGAAGCTTCATTATAAAAAGTATGCATAAACGCCAGGCGGGTCTGTTCGGCAATGCTTTTGTATCGTGCGGCATCATCCGGTTTGCCGAGGATAAGCGCAGTTTTGGCAGTGATGTCTGCACCCAGCCAATAATAAAAGGTGTGTACCATCTCGTCCGGGGGCAGATGGTCATCATATCCTGCCCAGTCTCCGAGGTTCCACCATTTGAGTACTTTGCCATCGAGGCCGGTACGCTGACTATACATGATACCGGCGGTATTGACCCAGGTACTCATATACCGCATATAGCCGGTCATGCCCTCGTAGTTTTCTTTTAAGATATCGGGGTCGCCATATTGCTGATAAAACTCCCAGGGTATGATCTGTATCGCTGAGCCCCAGGCTACGCCTCCCCCGCAACCCGGTTGCCATGGCGCTCCATTGGGTACATATCCCGTAGCAGGGATCTGGGCAGAAAGCATATCCCGGATCCATTTTTTATAAAAAGCACGAGCGTCAAAATTATGCATCACGGTTTGACAGGCTACCTGTCCATCGCCTGTATAAGGTGAGCGCTCGCGATGCGGACAATCTGATGCAATGGCCCCATGCATATTATCCAGCTGGCTGCGTCGCCAGATCTGATTGATTTTATTAAATAAAGGATTGGAAGTCTCGAAGACCGCATTTTCTTTGACATCGGTATTGATGGCTTCCGCCTGGATGTTTTCCGGCTTTAGTTCGCCATACCAATTGTCAATATCGACCCCGCTGAATACAAACCAGTTGAACCGCGGAGCATAGCTTTGACCCGGCATACCATTATATATATAGGTATTGTCACCGGAATATACATTGGCATTAAAGTGGATTTTGATTTCATGGCCTGCAGGGGCAGTCATATTTTTGAGACGCACCCAGCCGGAAATCTCCTCGGCAAAATCGACCTGGTAATGGCCATTGTCTAGTTTGACTATTTTTAAGGGTTGATAGACTTTGGTGATTTTATCTGTAGGTGAGGTATGGGCTACAAGTCGTCCATAAGGTTTACGACGAAGTGCCACGGGTTCCCACCGGCTATCATCGAATCCAGGCTTGCACCAATCGGGCTGTTCGTTTCGCGCATCATAGACTTCGCCATGATAGACCAGGTCGGAGATGATGGCAGACCGGGCTGCTTTCCAGCTTTGATCGGAGATCACTGTCTCCTCGGAACCATCCTGGTAGGTAAGGTGCAGTTGTGCCAAAAACCTCGGCGACCCGTAAGAGGCCGTCCAAAATTTAGGTGCATTATAAAATCCATTGCCAAGAATAGCCCCGATCACATTTTCGCCATTTTTCAACAGGGTAGTCAAATCATACGCCAGGTACATGACCTGGTAATCCCGGAACTCATCAGGCAGGGAGATAAAGGCAGCGGGCAATTGGGGTCTCCGGTCATAGTTGGTTTGATTGGGCACCAGCAGATCATCGGATACTTTCTGCCCATTGGTATAAAACTCAAAATATCCTAGCCCGGTGGTATAGACGACTGCTTTTTTAATTTTCTTTTTGATCGTCACCTGCTTGCGGAGCAAAGGTGCCGGTGGGGGCATCTGCTGGGGTCGCGCATCCGGTCCGCCGGGCGGTTTGGGCATAGCTTCATCGCCTTGCCAGGGAGCACCGATCCATTGGGCGATCCAATCTGATTCGCGGAGCAGCCCCATCCTCCAGGTGGCCACTGGACTCCAGGCCGATACCCGGCCGGCTTTGTCCCAGGTCCTGACCTGCCAGAAACAATCCATCCGGGAGCGAAGTTCTACGCCACCATAGGGTATACGGTTTGATTGGTCGCTGAGTATTTTGCCGCTGTTCCACAGATCAGGAGATTTGAGTTTTTTGGTGGTGCTGGCGACCCGAATCTGATAGGCGGTTTGTTTTTGGCCTCGTTCGCCGGGTTTGGCCAGGTTGATCCAGGATAGATGAGGTGTTGTTTCATCTACGACGGTTGGATTGTCCATGTATTCACAGGTGAGTTTGGTCAGGGTGAGTTGGGCGTGGAGGGAGAGGGTGATGGCGAGGAGGAGGATGGTGGGGATTAATTTCATGGTAGGGAATGTGGAGGTGTGGATATGAGAGCGAATTTAAGGTAAAGGAGGGGGTTTTTTGGGGATAGGTAGTGAATAAGAAGGATGTATTGCTCTATGACTAAAGAGGAAAAGCTTTGCACGGATGTAGATTCTATATCAGGAAACAGTTTTAAAACGGAAGCCGTTAACCCATCCACACAAAAAAACAAGACATCTTCTACCACTCGCTTTTTCACCCAAGTTTAGACCCAATACATCTCTATTACCATTTACAGCCACTCGGTAACAGTCGCTATTAATTTGAAATTGCAATCAGACACGATGACGCTATGCTTTTCATTTGTTTTAGAACAAGAAATTGTTTTTTTCCCAGCCCTCACCTCCCTTTCATTCTCCTGTCAAAAAACTCAAACATCTGCATCGTCGTTTTTGATTCTAATTCTCCTATCCAGCCATGACCCCCACCTTTTACGATGATCAGTTGATTAGGCACATGTGCACTATCTAAAGCTGTATGCAATCGATATGCGTGCTCAATCGATGCGTATGGATCCTGGTCACCATGAAAGATCAACACCGATGCATCATCGGTCTTATCTACATAGTGTAGTACGGAAATCTTTTTTAATATGGGATCATCGAGGCTGCTAGCTCCGGTAAAGTCTGCTCGTACTTCCTTCAAGGACTTCTTATAGTATTGTTGTATCGCTGCTTCGAGTGCAGGAGTGAGTGGTGGTCCCCGAAGAGTAAAATCGGTTGCAGAAAAATAGCTGACTACAGCCTGCACCTTGCTGGAATATTGTGGAAGATTTGTCTGACCTTCGAGGCTATCCTTTGGTGCTGTGACACCAAGCATAAGAGCAAGATAAGCACCGGCAGACTCGCCCATCGCACTTATTCGCTTTGGATCGATATGCAGTGAATCTGCATGTGCACGCAGGTAACGGACAGCTTGCTTGGCATCTTCTACCTGCGAAGGCCACTTAAACCGGGGTGCAAACCGATAGCCAACCGATACACCCACATAGCCCTTTGCTACGAATTGCCGGATCCAGCGATGCATATGTGACTTATCTCCCTGTTGCCAGCCTCCACCATGAAAGAAGAGCACCACAGGAAATGGTCCCGGTCCATCGGGCTTCCCGATATCGAGTTTAAGGTCTACTCCACCGGCATGACCATAGATGATGTCTTTATCTATGGCGATCTTGTCAGTAGATTGTCCGTGCAAGGATATAGATTGCAGACAGAAGGTACAGGTGATCATCAGTATACAGCAATGAGATCTCATATGGATTACAAGTTAATCATTCCAATGTATCGAAAAAGGCGTTTCTTGTAGTTACCTTCTGCAAAATCTAAAAAGGAGTTCTCCTAAAGACATGAAACGCAGTTAAATTATTTAAATTATATTGATTATTGATTTATAAACTTTATATCCCCGTATACCAGGCCCAGCCACTGTCTCCCGTATCTACATATTTATCCGTGACTACGATACGTTGTAAATATTTCATGCTCTTATATCCTATTTGAGTCTCTACTCTTAATCGCAGTGGAGCCCCATGAGCAATGGCAAGATCCCGGCCATTCATTCCATAGGCAAGCATGGTTTGCGGATGAAAGGCATCGAGCAAATCAATGCTATCTACCCACCCATCATAGGAATAGAAATTTACAAATCGGGCGCCGGGTAATATACCTGCATGTTGAAGTATCGTGCCGAGCGGGACACCGGTCCATTGAGCAATCGCCGTCCAACCTTCCTCGCAGGTATGTCTTGTAGTTTGAGTATGGGATGGCAGTTTTTGAATGTCAACTAAAGTATATGAGCCGGGTCGCGATACACTTCCTTCCAGGGACAGTCTCCAGTCAGCGAATTCGTTTTTTTGAAAACGCTCATAAGATTCGCTATAATAGGGTTTTGATGTATCCGCTGGATTGGTCGTGCCTGTTGCCGGAAATGATGATATGTCCCGAAAATTATACTCCTTTACTAATGCCTGTCCGGGTAATAAAAAGCGATGTGCGATATATGTGAGATTATCACCCATACGCAGTAAACTACCATATGAAGGAGGTGTCGGTCTCGAGGCACAGCCAGTGGCTAATAGCCCTCCCACGGTCGTCAGACCTGTGATGATGGCATCGCGACGCGTAAATAATTTTTTCTTTTTCATCATTATTTTCCGATTGTCATTGCACGCATTTGTTGTTTTATTCCTGATTTGGCTACCATCACGATATGCGCTATCAAAAAAAGTATGAGCGCAATGGAGGTCATAAAATGTATGGTACGGGCAGATTGGGCACCAAAAAACAGCTTTAAAAGAAAGGGATAAGCCGCTGTGATAGCCGGTGACATCGTCATACCTGTCATCACGATCGTCGGCATCAGGAAAAAGATGACGAACAGGTAGCTGCATTTTTGTAAGAGACCATAGTCAGGACCTACTTTATCAGCCGGTATATGTAAGAAGAGGTGATTCACCACATCTTCCCACAATAAGTGCCATGAAAAATCTTTCGCCCGAGGGAAAAGATATCTCCAAAAGTGCCCGGTGAAGATCCCCATAACAAAATAAATCAACCCGGGTATCAGTAGAAACCAACCAGCCAGAAAATGTAAACTGCGGCCCCAACCATTTTGATTAAATATAGGATAAGTACGGGAAGCACTTACCGGAGCATTTGCAGCAGATGTAAAGGGCACGGGTTTGTCCCAGCCACCATGCTTATAGTTGCGACTCAGCGGAATTTCGAACAACGCCGGAGTCAGATCATTACCTGCTTCTCCCCAATAAAACCTGGGGTGAACCATGATCATTTCAATACCTGTAATAACCAAGGCAAAAAAACTCAAGGTAATGATCCAGTGTGTGCTTCGTACCCAAAATGAGTGCGAAGGATTTTCAGAGGATAAGTTTTGGTGTGTGGGCATTTATTTACACAGGTTTAATATTGTCTTACTTCTGAAGGCGGCATTAAATGTACATTAATTTACAATATTATTAACCCGGGTAATTGTTACATCCCCCCTGTCGAACAGAATTTAATATGTAGGTATCCACAGCATTAAGTCAAAGGAAGAATCAATAAAAACGAGATCGAACCTAAAGCCGACTGATCAGTCCTCAAACACTTCGGTATAGTTCAGATTATTTTCAAATTTATCTTTCAACAAGGAAATACTGATGATACAGATACCAATTAAAGAAAACCCAATTATCGCTCCAATGATGATCAGCCCATATGATTTTACCAGCATGGAGAAAATCAGGGTTGCAGGGATGGTAATACCCCTGATCAGATTCGGAGTAGAGGTTGCCACCGTTGCCCGGATATTGGTGCCAAACTGTTCGACACTGTTCGTAATCAACACGCCCCAATACCCGGGCACAGAATCCTAAAAAAATACAGCGATAATAATATCCTTCCAACGTATCGGGAGGAATCAGGAGAAAATAAGTAACAGCTACAATTTGAATGAGGGCGTAAATCAGCAAAGGGCCTTTGCGTTGCTGCATCACTTTGCTTAACAACCCGCAAAGGATATCTGATACTGCAAATGAGATCAGAAAAGTCATGGTGGCAATACTTACTGATGCCTTTTCCTTGATTCCAAAAGCCATGCAAAACTCAGGGGAAAGGGTGATAAACAAATTAAACAAATTGGTAAAATACTACAGCAGGTGCTCCTGCGAAAACGCAAAGCTTCCTTAGAAAAAGAAGCAAAACGCCTGGCTCTTATCATTGAAGACAAACACATACCTATGCCAGAACCGGACCCAATTGAAGTCATTAACTATATGATGGAACAAAGCCAGATGAGCCAGAAGCAATTGGCTGAAATACTTGGAAATAAAGGTAATGTTTCAAAAATACTCAACAAAAAAAGAAGACTATCTCTTGAAATGATCAGAAAGCTTAGTGAAAACTTACATCTGCCGGCAGAGATATTGATAAAAGAGTATCCTTTGGCATAGAATGAATGACAATAGCACAATAAAAACACTCTTTGTGGATATCTATCGCAAAACAAGTAATCTAAAGAATTCTATTTTTCGATAATCGACTGAAGTATATCTTTATAACTTCTGCCAATCGGGATCTGCTTATTATTAATTTCAACATCGGTAGCAGTATAAGCATCAATCTTATCTATTGAGACAATAAATGACCGGTGGATACGGAGGAAATTATTCTTTGTAAGTATTTCTTCTATTTCCCCAAGCTGATATTTTGTAAGAATTGAATTTGAAGCAGTTACTATCCGGATATATTCTTTCAGGCTTTCTACGTATAGGATCTCATCGAGATAAACTTTTACTTTTTTCTTACTCACGTTAAAGAAGATAGATTTTCTTTCCTTTTCGATGGGTGGCATTTGTCCTGATTTTGCCTCCACAGGTTGCTTCAATTTATTTACAGCCATGACAAACCGGCTGAATTCAATAGGTTTGAGCAGGTAATCCAGGACATTATATTCATATCCCTGCAGGGCAAATTCGTGATAAGCGGTCGTCAATATTATCGGTGGTGGATTCTTTAGCGATTTGATGAAATCAAGTCCTTTTAACTTGGGAAGATGAATATCCAGAAAGATCAGGTCTATCTTTTCCTTTTGCAACACCTCCAGGGCAATGATTGCGTCAGAACAGATATGTCGCAAGGTTAAAAAAGGAATTTGTTTTATATAGTCCTGTAGTATTTCCGCAGCTAGTGGTTCGTCCTCTACTATTATACAATCATACTGATGCATCTTTGTCAAGATTGATTTTTAAAGATACCGAAAAAGTGTTGTTCTTATTATCTATTTCAAGTTTATGCTCTGGATACAGTAGCTCCAGCTGCCGGCGAATATTATTCAAACCAATGTTTTCCGATTTTATCGTTGCATAGTCCTGGCTGTTGGAATTTTCGATTTTAAAACAGAGCATACTATGATCCAGTTTTAAGTCAATATTGATGAAAGAACCAAACCTGCTTTCACTGGCACCATGTTTAAAAGCATTCTCTACAAAGGGCAATAAAATTAACGGAGCTATGGGGTGAGATTCGTTGTCTATTGATTTATTAAAAATTAATTGCAACTTCTCACCATATCTTATCTTTTCCAGCTCTATAAAATCATCGAGTACCTGAATTTCATCCGAGATGGAAATATATTTCTTCTGGGACTCATACAGCATAAAACGCAATAGTTTGGACAGTTTCATGACCGCATCGGCCGTGGCATCTGATTTTTTTCTGGCCAGCGCATAGATATTATTGAGTGTATTAAAAAGAAAATGTGGATTGGTTTGGGATTTTAAAAACTGCAATTCCGTTTCCAGTTTTTTTCTCAGTATTTCCTGAGAGACTTCTTTTTGTCGGATGTTTAATCTGATTAATTTGATCGAGATGGCAATGCCACTGACAAAGGCTAATATAAAAAAGTAGTAGCTGATGCTGCTGAGTGCATTCAAACCCATCCCAAGATCTATTTTTGTATGCAATATCCATCTGTATACGATCAGCTGATTGATGAGCATATAACCAAGGATGGCTACAGCAAATAGCAAACCAGCGATACCGATTGTCTTGACTATATTCCATTGTCTCGATAAATATTTGTTTGTGACAAAGAACAGGCTGTACACCAAAGGGATTTTTACAATCACAAACACCAGTTGTATCAGTATGGCGACAAAGAATAACGCTGGTCCTGCCTTGCCTTCTATGACAAATGAACCTGAATCGTAATTGAGATAAGCTTTAAAAAGTACATAAGCTATCCAGAATGAAATGTGATAGGTGATCCGTTTTGTCATTACGTAGTCTATGTTTCTTGCAGGTTCTAGTATTGCCGAAGTAAAATCAGTGATTTTTTTGAATCAGGGACCTTAAATATAGGAATAACAGTTTAGAACGTTTAAAATGCAGGTAAAAGCGTACAAACTGCAATAGAAGGGCGAAGCTTGCTTTCTATAGGTTTATACAATGCCCTGGTTGATTTTTCATTCCAATCTGATAGTATCCTTCTTAATTTTAAAAATAATTTTATTACTAACAATATGAAAATTAGGATCAGCTTATTCACTGTGATTTTGTCTATAAGCAGTGTGTCTGCCCAGCAAAGTCTCCGGTTAAATCCACCTCCTTCGACCGCCGAGATCTTTGGTAAAAATTTTATCAGTACCGGGATCAGTGAAAGAGATTTTGCACTTTCACCGGATGGAACCGAGATTTTCTACACAATTCAATCGCCTCTGGGAATTTTTCAAACCATCGTTTACTGCAAAAAGGATAAAAGTGGAAATTGGAGCAAACCCGAGATAGCTCCTTTTGCCGGTAAATTCAGCGATCTGGAGCCAGCTTTTACTGCAGATGGCAAAAAATTATTCT
>OCTV010000338.1_pt1 | contig 18766 bp, 19 predicted proteins | sample 1539101 | NCBI WGS metagenome assembly OCTV01 (sample SAMEA3991422, study PRJEB22521) | metagenome | biome: anthropogenic terrestrial biome; feature: sewage plant; material: sludge | place: Sweden | collected 2012-09-26 | reverse complement strand
CTTCCGATCTCGGTTGCAGCAGGGCGCTAATCCCGCCTAACCACAGCGCAATCGTCAAGGCTCGCCGATGGAAGGGATCGTCCGGGTGCCAAAGGAGCTGCCAGGCGTGAATCCCAGCGACGGCGAATCCGGTCGCAGCGTAGGCGCCCAGGATCATATGGGGCACTTGCGCCAGACCGGATGGGCTGAACAGGGCCGCGACCGGATCGATGTCGGTCGGTTGCCCCTGCAGCAGACGGAACCCTCGCGGCGTATTCATCCACCCGTTGGCCAGTACGATGAAGATGCCCGAGGTGACGCCGCTGACGGCGACGGCCAGGCCGGAGGCCAGATGCGCGGCCGGGCTCAGCAGGCCCCAGCCGTAGAGATAGAGGCCGAGAAAGACCGCTTCCGTGAAGAACGCCGCGCCTTCGAGTGAAAAGGCCAAGCCGACGATCGGTCCTGCCCACCGCATGAATTCCGGCCATAGCAGCCCGAGCTGAAACGACAGGATGGTGCCGGAGACCGCCCCGATGGCGAAAAGCATCGCCGTGCCCTTGGCCCATCGCCGGGCGAGCGCCAACGATACCGCATCGCCGGTTCTGTACCAACGCCATTCGGCGAGCACCATCATGAGCGGCAGACCGATCCCGATCACGGCGAACAGAATGTGGAAACCGAGCGACCCCGCGATCAGCGTGCGAGCAGCTTGCAAGTCGGTCATGATGAATGCCCCCTCACTAAGGCCCTGCCCGGTCACGAAGAGCCAGTTGCCCGCGCCGTGCCAAATCGATGGATTGGCCCAGGACGCGCGCCGCTTCCTGGGGCGCGTGGAAACCGGTGGAATTTTCCGCCTCGACGAAATCCAGCAAGAACTGCGCTTGACGCTGCAACGTTTGCGCCTCTGACAGGGCAGCGTTCTGGCCGCGTGCCCGCGCTCTTTTTAAATCACCGATTAACGCCACGACGGCATCCATCGCACGGTTGCGCAGTTCGAATGTCCGGTGCTGGATCGTTTCGACGCGCTCCTTCAATTCGGCTTCCGGCCAGCGATGGCAGGTCTGGCAGGCGCGGTTAATGTTGAGCAGCGGGCTCCTCACGTGGTGATCGCTGATCTTCATCGCGCCTTCGCGTTTGTAAGGCATATGGCAGTCGGCGCAGGAAACGCCGGAGCGGGCATGCACGCCTTGGCTCCACAACTCGAACTCTGGATGCTGCGCTTTGAGCGTCGACGCGCCGGTATCCGCGTGGGTCCAATCCTTGAATCCGGTCTGCTCGTAATAGGCAAGGATCTCATCGGCGCGCAACCCGTTGGCCCATGGAAACGTCAGCCGCTTCTCCGGCCCTTTGAAGTAGTACTCGACGTGGCACTGCCCGCAGACAAACGAGCGCATCTCCTGCCTGGTGGCCATCGTATTGGGATCGAAATTGCGAATGCCCTCGCGTTCCTTCACGGCACGGATGCCTTCGAGAAAGGCAGGTCTCGTGATGCGAAGCTGCATCGTGTCCGGCACATGGCAATCCAAGCAGGTGACCGGGTGCTTCACCAGTTTTCTGGCCTCCGCGTAAGGCAGCCGGTTCATGCTCTCAAACCCTTTTGGGAGATCCCCTTCGCCGAGCTTCATCATCGCCGTGTAGGCCGACGAATGGCACTGGAGGCAGGTGCCGGGCTGCTTCACGACCGTTTGCCGTCCCGTATAGATTTGATCCTCCAACATGAAGGCATGGCCGCGTTCCTCACGAAAGTCGTGCGCGAAGGCATACCCGGCCCAGATCGTTTTGAGTCGCGGGTCTTCTTCGATCCTCGACTGGGCGACCACTGAACGGGGATCGGCCGAGGTGGGCTCGCGCGGCACCGCTTCGCTGCCGCCGAAGCGCGTGCGGACCTGATCCACGGTGCGCCGGTACGCGTCGAACTGAAAGGGAAAGTTTTTCCCCCATTCAGCGGGGTCTTCGGTCTGGTCGGTTAACTCAACCACCCGGAAGAATACGTTCTTGGCCTCCTGGTGGCGCTCGAAGATATTAACCAGCAGCGCGGTGATCGCCAGCGCCGCCCCGGCGGCCAGCACCGCCAGGACCACCAGTTTTACCGACCCGCGACCCGTTCGATTCATGATGACCTCCCTTATCGATGTCCGACATCGCGATGACAGCCGACACAGGACAGGCGCCCCGCGGGGTCGTCCGACACATTGATGGCCTGAACAATGTCCGCGTGACATTTCAGGCAGGCCCGTTCCGTGATCGCCCGCATATGCGGCTTGATCTGAATCACCTCCGGAAAATCTCCGGTGGTAAAGGCCGCCGCGTGGAGGAAGCCATTGAACGCCTTGGACGCGTACTTCGGGATAAGTCCTTCCGGCGTGTGGCAATCGTTGCAGACGGCCCCCATTCGATGGCTCGACTTCACCCAGCCGTCATATTGCGTCCTCATGACGTGGCAATTGATGCAGGCCCGCGGGTCATCCGTGAGGTAGGACGCCCCGCGCGCATACCAAAAGGTAAACAGGCCGAGCCCCACGAAGGCGCCGACCATCACGGCGAAAAACCATCCGAACACTGTGCGGCTGAACATCCAGCTCATGTGAGAAACCCCTCCATTCACGGGAGTGCGTGCACCGCCTCAACTGCCCAGCAACCGCCGGCAGCAAGCAAACCGATTCCACTGGTCGCGCTGATATCCTTTGGATTCCATGCAATCCGCCGCCCTCTTAAACGCCGCGACTGCTGAACGCTCTCCCTCCTGCCGCAAGCACTCGGCTTCGTCCGCTTTCGTTTCGTCGGCCGTTTTTCCCACTTGCTGCCATGGCATCTGCGTTCTAACCTGACAAGCGGAAAGCCCCATGATCAAGAAGACGATCGGTACAACGCGCATGATATCCATGATCTCCCTTCTCCCCAAGATGACTACATAGCGATCATGCGAGCGGCTCATAGACAGGGACCGCGAGCAGCGCACAGATCGTCCGGCGCAGAATTCGTTCGGTGGTACTACCGCGCAAGGCGTCGAGAAAGCCCGTTCTCCATTCGGTCGCCATGACGATCAGATCCGGCTGCTGGCGCTCGGCCGCCTCAAGAATTTCCTCTACCACGATGCCCGTGCTGACGCTTTGCTTCCAAATCCAGCCGTCACGACGTTGGAGCCGCGGGCGCGGCACGTCTGCCGGTTCCCCTACATACAACAGCTCGAAGATCGCCGTATCGATCCCCAGGCTCGACGCAATCGCGCAGGCGGCGTCCACCGCAGCCTGCGCGTCCGGGCGGTGGTCCATCGGGATGAGAAACCGCTGCAGCGCCACCACTCCGTTATGCAATGAGACGAATCCTGGACTCTCGCCTGGCACGAACAGAGTCATCGTGCGGGACTTGCGGGCCAGCGTCTCTCCGGACTCCTCGGACAACCATTGACTTAGGGCGTCTTTGGGATAGGTTGCCAAGACCATCAAGTCGGCCGGTTTCCAGCTGAGCAATTGCAGAATCGACGTCACTGGTTGGTCCGCCATCCCGCGAATTTTGCGCACGCCGATACCGAGCGCCAGAAGGTCGTCTTTAGTGGCCCTCTCTTTGAGAATTCCCCATCGGCTGAGCGTCTCCCGTACTCTCGGAAAATCCTCGAAATCGGGATCGGCCCGCGCCGGATCGACATGCATGATCGTCAGATCGCTCTGAAGGCGGTGAGTGAGCTTCAATGCATGCCCGAAAGCCGCCATACTGGCGGCCGAAAAATCTGTCGGATGAAAAATGTGACGGATTCGCGTCGGGGCACCGTTTATCAGGTTCGTCATCGCAGTTCCTTCCTTCTATCTGGTGAAATATGTTGCCTCATACTGTTCGCCGACCTGTCATGGCGTTCGGCCCGAAGTCGCCGGCGACGCCTTCTGCGTCCAATCACCGAGCCGCCTTGCCGATGGACATGGAGGTCGGGTGCGACAGGCCTTGGGGCCGTTCGGCGACGACCAGGGAGGCCCTGCGTCTCATCCGGTCGCGGATGAATTCGACCGAGACCGTCTCGCCGATCTTCAAGCTCTTGAAGGCCGAAACGAAATCCTCCATCGTCCGGAGCGACCGGCCCTGCAGAGAGACGATCAGGTCTCCGCCCATCATCCAGGGCTCGCTGGCCACCGTCACGTCGACGGTCCCCGCTCGCAGTCCCCCATCCGCTGCAGGACTGCCGGGAAAGACCTCACCGACCAGCAGCCCATCGGCGAGGGGCAGGACGAATAATTCCCGGATCTCGTCCGTCACGAACTTGCCGCCGACGCCTAGCCAGGGCCGACTGACTTTGCCCTTCGCCTTCAATTCTCCAAGGACCTCTTTGGCGAGATCGATCGGCACGGCAAAGCCGATATTCTGAGTGCCCAACGCCATGGCGGTCGTAATTCCGATGACCCGGCCGTCGGAGTTCATTAACGGGCCGCCGCTGTCGCCCGGATTGATAGGGGCGGTGGTCTGAATCAGCGGAACCCTCGGTTCGCTGAATGCGACGCCGGGAGGAAGGCGATTTAATCCGCTGAGGATGCCGGTGGAGAGCCCGAAGCCCAGGCCGAAGGGGTTGCCGATTACCAACGCTCTCTGACCGATGCGGAGCGCGTCGGAGGTGCCGAGCTGCACGAAGGGAACTTTCCCATTGACTCCGGTCAGACGGAGCACGGCCACATCGCTGTAAGAATCGACGCCGAGCACCTCCGCACGCACCCGCTGCCCGTCGTACAATTTCGCCATCACCGTGTGTGCGCCCTCGACCACGTGCGCGTTCGTCAGGACCGTCCCGGCCTCATCCACGATGAAGCCGGAGCCAATCGACGAATTGCGGCCGCTGCCCGTAGCATACGAAGAACTGAGAAAGACAGTGGCCGGTACCACGTCCCGATATACTTGCACCACTTGTTCCTCGTCTCGGCGGTCGCCGACCGCCCCGGCCAAGAGCACTCCTGGTGCCCACATGATGCTGACAGCCGTGAGCAGCGCCAGCCATCTCTCACCTGCGTTGAACCGGCTCATGATCATCGCGTCTCCTCCCTTATCATGTAGCAATGGCCAGACAGGCCGTCATAAGGATCAGCCTCAACCCACGCGCTTCAGCTTTGTTGCATCTCGGTTTTGATCTGCCGTTCCGCTTCGAGCCAGTCGTCCTCGGCATGCCCGTGCTCGCTGCCGCGGTCGCGAAACAGCTCATATGCGCGAATGGCGATTCTTTTGCGAAGCGACTCCTCAACGCCCGATGGAGCCGTTCCGTTCGCCTTCTCCATGGCGCTTGTATTTGGTTGCCTCTGTTTCATAGTTCCCTCCTTGATTGGGTTGGGTGGCGGCAGCCGCCTGCTCGGGATCGCTGCTGTTTCGGTGAAGCGCGCGAAACATGACCTCGACGAGATCATGCGTGTTAAACGGTTTGTGAACCACGGCATAGGCCTCAAGGCGCAAGGCCTCCTGCCGCAGATTGGCTGCCGAATCCGCTGACAGGAGAATGACCGGGATCGTTTCCAGGGCGGAACCGGTCAAACGCCGCAACAGTTCCAATCCATCCATGGCGGGCATCCGATAGTCGGTCACGATGAGATCCACCTCAGCAGCCCGCAAACATTCGAGTGCGTGCCGGCCGTTTTCAACGGCCCAGCAGGATAAGCCGCGTGCTTCTAGGGCGTCCTGGAGGCACGCACGGACATCGGCGTCATCATCGACGATCAGAACTTTCGGCATCGTGTGCCTCTTTTGCGGTGCAACCTGCCCTACTAAAAACTGTATAGGCACATGGCTTCTTCTTACAAATCGATAATACGGCGTCCGTCATTCGAAAAAACCGATGTAATTTGGTGGCACGAGGACAGTGGGGAGAGGCGATCCAGGCCTGCCTTCACGGCGGACCAGGTGATATCCAACATATCGCTCGGCAGGACAGAATTGGTTTGTGACTTTAATTAGGTGCCCGCAGCAAGCCGATACTTCCTGTGACTACCTCCACGACTGGATTTCGAAAGTGGTCTGATCCATCGCAGTCGGATAAATTAGTCCGGCCTTTCTGAATGCGAAGTTGGCATTACTCCGACATGCATGAAAGCGATTAGATCATCGGTGCTCATTAAGTCGAAACCGTTTTAGAAGAAACAGCGCCTGTATCCGACGAGATACTTCGCTGTCACCAGATGATAGATTTCGAGCCGTACTGCTGTCGCACACAACGGGCTCGGGAAGTCGGCTGACTTGTAAGGAAGAACCAGGGCCAAGCGAGTGCGCTGCTGCGCACCTCGCCAGCAAGAGGATCACCAGGCCTCCGACTCCCCTTTTTGGGTTATAGTGAGCCCATGCCTTCCCGCTCGCATCCGCAGGCTGTGATCCGTCGCAGGAAGCGCGGTCGCAGGAGCACGATTGTAGCCGTTCGTCGGCGCGGGCGCGTCTGGCGACACAGATATCGAGCCCTGCTCACCGCCCTGCGGCGCTTGCCCTTCACGGCCAGGCTTGTGGTGAGCCTGGCTATCCTACTCTTGCTTGGCGCGGGCGTGAACTGGGTCTACCACACGATCCACAAGCCGACGGAAATGTTCTTTGCGCTCGACGACGCGCTCGATAAACATCCGTATGAAACATGGAAAGAGTACGGTCCGCTCTTCCGCACACATTCCACTGCCATCATGACGCCGGATCTACTGGCCGCGCTGGCGCAGGTCGAAAGCGCAGGCAATCCGGTCGCGCGCACCTACTGGCGCTGGCGACTGACCTGGAATCCGCTGGAACTGTATCGTCCGGCGTCGAGCGCCGTCGGCATGTTCCAGATCACCGATGCGACGTTTCAGGAAGGAAAGCGGTACTGTATTCATGACCACCGTGTCGTCCAGGAGGGCTCCTGGAACGATCCTCACTCCTGCTGGTTCAATTCCTTCTATAGCCGCGTCCTGCCGAGCCATGCCATCGAGTTGACCTCCGCCCTGCTCGACCGCGCCGTGGCGAACGCCATCGGTTCGCATCGAAGGCCTCGCCCCACGTTCCAGCAGAAGCAGGATCTGGCCGCACTGATTCATCTCTGCGGACCCGGCGCCGGCCACGCATATGTCGCCCGCGGCTTTCGACTGGCCCCGCAACAACGGTGCGGCGATCACAGTGCGAAGCTCTATCTCGATCGAGTGAATGAGTTGAAGCGGAAATTTGTGCGGCTGGCCGCAGGCGAGAGCCTGCTCCGGTTTGTGCGCCCTCAGTAACGAGTCTCGACCGAGATTGCCCCGATCGCACGAGCGATGAGTCGTATCATGGTCATGCGTGGTAAAGTGGCCTATGTCCGTCGCACCCTTCTTTCCACAGCCGGCCACCGGCGATGCGTTCATCGGACGCCAAGGGCTTGTCCGAAACCTGCGCGGACGCCTAGCGGACGGCGAATCCGTGGCGGTGATCGGCTGACCGAAGCTCGGCAAGACGTCGCTGGTACGAAGCTCGCTGGATGGGCTATCCCACCACCGGGTGATCGAAGTGGATTTCCGCCAAGCATCACTGCCAAATGGAGATGAGATATCCGGCGCAATGCTCGTTCTGGACAACCTCGACCATCTGCCAGGCGAAACGATCGACCTGCTGCTCCAGCAAGTTTCGACTGCCCGCCCGCGGAACATGATTCTCACCGGCGGTCACCGGTTGAGAGCACTGTTGGCCAACCCTTCAACGTTACCCGGGTTGACCATTCGCCTCTATCCACTCTCTGTCCTGCTCGATGGAGAACTCCGCCGGTTGGTCGGCCATGATATGGCGGCACCCATCGCGAAGTGGACGGGCAACCATCCGTACTTGAGCAAACTCTTCCTGCATTACGGAGAAACGGCTCTTGCTGAAGGCCGACAGCAATGGCAGCCGTTCCTTCGACAGCTGATAGAGGAGGTAGGCAAGGGAGCAGAACGACGATTATTGAACTATCTGATCGAGTACGGGAAACCTGTGAACCCTACGAAGGCAGGAGCTGAGACCGGCACCGAAGATATCAAGGCGGTCGCAGACCGCCTTGTCTACCTGGGAGCCATCAGCCGCTGGATCAGAAATGACGAGGCCACGCTTTTTGCCGGTTGTCGGCTGCTCAATGACTTCGTGACCGGCGGCCAGTCTGACCACGCAGATTAAGCGCATGCTGTGCCGAACCGCGAATGTTTACAGAACGACCGATGGGATGATGGCTAGCCATTACCATCCGCCCCCCTTCAGTTCTTCATTGGAAAAGCCGACATGGTGATGAAACATTCTCCCTATGCCGACCACTCCTCCAGTCACTTTCCATGCTCCACGCCCGGTTCAGGCTCCTGCCCCCAGTCCTTCATCGCCCAACCATCGTTATTCTCTCGGACAACGGTGCCGGTCGCTCTATCATGCACTGTGGTTCGGCCTCTCGGAACGGATACGCTGGTCGAGAAAGCCTTACCATGAAGTGCCGGTCGGCCGTCTCACAGATCTGGAGACCGGGCAGTCGGCTTGTATCGAATCCCTGCAGGCCCACTATGGTGTCTGCTTCGAATCCCGCTACGGACGACACACGTCCCTGGCGAACTACGCCTACCTCGATCTGCTGGACCAGGCCTGGGCGGCAGCGGACCGGCCCGTTCCCACGGGCGGTCTTGTCACGGATGTGGGCTGTGCCAACTTCTGGTATGCGCAGACGCTGCACCGGTTTTTCCGACCGGCGAAACTGACTGGCGTGGATGTCGAGGGTTACCGCCTCTATCCAACCGGCTACAGCCGCTACGACGCTGCCGCCGGATACGTCGCGGATCTTCCGCAGACCTCGTTTGTGACCGTCGACTACTGCGAGATGGACGAACAGGTAGATGTCATCACGGCTTGGTTTCCGTTTGTCACGCCTACGCCCGTTCTAGCCTGGCGGCTCCCGTTAACGGTGTTTTCTCCGGAACGGCTCTTTGCCAGCATCGCGCGCAATCTTGCGGCGGGGGGGACCCTGTTCATGGTGAATCAAGGCACAGATGAAGCGGATGTCGCTGCCGGATACTGCCGACAGGCGGGGCTTCGTTCACAAGGCTGTTGGGTTCATCCGCGGCCATTGCGCCCCCGGCCCCATCCTCCGGTCGCCTCCTGGTGGACAACCTAGCAGAAGCTGCATCGCCTCATTTTCGACGTGACACCTGTCGATTGGGTTCGGATCTCCGATCCACTTTCACGATGTTCACGATCTGGTCGTCGAGATCGACTTCGATGCTGACGAGATCCCCTTTACTCAGCCACTCACGCCGCATCGCCACCGAATCGGCCACCCGGAACATCCGCACCTGACCGTCCTCGGTCTTGAAGGTCAGTAGGTGATTGCGAAGATCCACGTGCTCGACCCAGCTCACTGGAAACTCTGCGGCGGTCTGAAATCCGAGAACCGGGGCGACCATTCCCATCCAGATCAGCGTGATAGACATTACACTACGCATGTTCATCGTGACCTCCTCTCGATTGCAGGTATGCGGTCGAACATGAACGGCGTGTCGCGCACATCGAGACTCTACGCCCCATCGCACCGGCAGTCTGTCGCTCCTGCTGCCATTTTGTAGCGGAGATAAGACCTCAGCCTGCGGTCGTCCGCTCTACGAAGAACTCTTGTAGCGCGCAAAGGCGACGGGTTCGTTAAGAACAGGCCCGTAGGCTCGAGAAAGAGACCACATGGAGATGCGGGGAAGGGAATCCGGGGGACACTAACGCGCAAATATCAGCATACTATTGGCGGGGAGCACCACCGCGGCCGAATAGGCAAAGCCATGCAGGGGTTGCAGACCGGCGGTCACGCGCCCGCTGTTGCCGGCCACGCCGGCATTGATCCAGTTTTCATAGGCATCGCTGTTGAACAGTTCGCGCCAGTCACCCTCGTCTGGGAATCCGAGTCGATACCCGACGCGGGTGAAGTCGGCCAGGTGCACCACCACTAACAGGTCATGCCCTTCGCCTTCCACCCAGCGATGAAACGTCAGGACCCGATTCTGATCGTGCACATGCGCCACGCGAAACCCTTGTCCACGCAGCGCCGGCAATCGGCGGCGTACATGCAACAGTTCCCGCGTGAACCGCAGATGGTCGATCATCTGCCGGTCGCCCTGATCGAGACCGGCCCAATGGAGAAGCAACTCGCGGTGTGTCACGAAGTCGTCCGCCCACTGCTTGTCCTCCAGAAATTCCTGCCCCATGAACAGCATGGGAATCCCGGGAGCCGTGAGGCTCAGGCCGGTCGCGACCCGCGCACGGCTGCGCGCAAACCAGGATCGGGGGTGGTCCGGATCGCCAAGCCGGGCGATGCGCTGTTCCCGTCCCCGGTAGACGATGTCGTGGTTCTCCGGCCCCTGCACAAACCGCCAGGACTCGTTGAACCCCTCGGGCCACAAACTTCTCGCTAACGCCGTCATATTCAGCGGTCGCTCGTCGGGTGCGCTCGCGTTGCCGATGACATCGCGGATCGCCATCCGCAGGCCGTCGGTCAACGTGGTGTCGAACCCGGCCCCGACCGGCCGCGGCGCGACGATGAACGGATTCACATCCCAATATTCCGCATGGTGCAACCTCTCCGGCCGCTGTGCATGCACCGTCGACGTCAGGTCCTGGCAAAAACGCCAGCCCTCGGGCGCGCCGTCGTGATCGATCACGCTCACCTGGTCGTACCGGAATCCATCGACACGGTATTCAGTGAGAAAGAATTTGGCGTTCTGAATCAGGAAGTCGCGAACCTCCGGCTTGGCAAAGTCGAACACAAGACCGCCGGCATGGCCTACATCGGTGAAGTACAGTGAGTGACGCTGACCGCCGGCCGGATCCTGCCGGTCGAAGAAATACAGGCTCTGATCCCCGAAGTCTCCGCCCGCATGGTTGTAGACCACATCGAGCAGCACCGCCAAACCATAGATATGGGCGAGATCGATCAGCGCCTTGAGCTGATTCATTTCCCCCCGCAGCTCCTTCACCTGATATCGGCGCAACCCCTTCGCGTCCAGCAGCCGGTTGACCGTCGCCACATAGGGAGCCAGATCGGCATCCGCCACGGCGAAATCCATTTCGGGAGAAAAATAGTCGGTGCCGTTGTAGCCCAGGCTGAAGCTGGTCTGAAACTCCTGAATGGGCATCAATTGCAGCGCGTTCACGCCAAGCTCAGCGAGATAGGGCAGCTTACGAGCCACATCGAGAAAGGTGCCGCCTTTTTGCGGGAGATTCGGGGTGAAGAACGTCCCCACATGGAGCTGATAGATGACGTATTCGTGAAAACGCGGCGTGACATAGCCGCACTCGTGCCAGGGAAAGTCCGGGTGACGAATGATGCATTGGCTGGGGAAGGGCGATTCCAACTCGCGGGCATAGGGATCCCGCTTGAGCCCCTCACTCCCCTCGCCGACCACGTAGAACATGTAGCGCTGGCGATCCTTCACCCCAGGGATGAACCCGCGCCAATGCCCCTGCGCGTCCCGTGTCAGCAAACTCGCTTCGTTCCGTGCCTGATGGTTGAAATCGCCGACCACGTGGACGGACTTGGCATGCGGAGCCCAGCAACGGAACGTCGCGCCGCCGGCAATCAGATTGGCCCCCATCGGGGTATCGGAATGAATGTGGTTCAGTGACGCGGGCATGGATGTGCCCCATAAGGCAATTATCTGACTCAGACAGGCGCATCCTAAAACAGAATGCCAAACGGAACAAGAGACCCATTGATTTGCCTGCAAGAATTACTGATGCGAGCAATACTAAGAATGGATACGCCGCTAATCGGGAAGCGTTTGCGAACGGCCAAAAAGTTTCGTATCTTTCGCATAAATGAGCAATTCAAAGCAGGCCGTCAGGACAGCAGGTAGACGAATCTCTCATTATCTCTTTGTGCTGTTTCCTATAGGCGTTGCATTGACAAGTTGCGGCACCATGATGGCCCTCCATGCGGACGCGCCCAAAGAGTTCGCACGTACGCCTGATTTACCTTGTAGCTGGCCTCGCCTGTACAGTGGAATTTCGCTCGATATTTACGCTGTGAAACAGAATAGTCAGATTGGCGCCATTCTGTTTTGGGACATCCCGCTGAGTTTGGCAATGGATACGATTGTTCTTCCTATAACTGCATTCCTGCAAATTCGTGATGGGAGCTTCAAAGGAGCGAAATGGCGATGTCCCGAATCTGGCTCGATTTCCGAACCAACAGAGGGACCTGCTGCGCCAACCGAGGATAATACAAAGCCACAGGACGGAGCGATGCAGCACCACTGACACTTCACCCCATACCATTTCGCGCATTAATCAAATCGAGGATCTGTTCCGCTGCGGCATCCGGCGACACGACCATCGTGTCGATAGCCAGGGCCGGCGAGACCGGTGCCTCGTAGGGGGTCTGTAACCCGGGCACGGTGGACGACTCGCCCTGCAAGCCGCGCCGGTAGGTCCCCTTTTTATCACGCTGCATGCAGACCTTCAGCGGACACTCGATGGAGACTTCCAACAGGCTGGGAATCAAGCTGCGCGCACACTCTCGATACTCCCGCCGGCTCGCCGTCGCGTCGAAGATCACACTCACCCCATGCGCAACCAGTCGCGATCCCATGAACGCCAGGGCGCGATAGAACAGGTCGCGTTCTTCGCTGGAATAGCTGGCCTCCGGAGTCAACATACGCCGGACGGCATCGGACTCCAGGACTTCGACCGGCACTCCACACGATTCGAGCCTGGGTAACAACCGTGCGACAATCGAGCTTTTCCCGGAAGCGGGAAGACCGGTCAGCCAGAGGGCAAATGGCAAGGGAGTCATCACATCACTTAGTCGCAATAACGGTTCACATCCGCCGGGTCGAAGCGCGGCGTCGCCAGCACATTCTCGATGAACCGGAAGATTTTACGCCGCACAGTCACCGTGAGTTTCGGATACCAGAGCGGACTCGCCAGCACCAACCCGCGAAACGCGAAAAACGGCGCCGTCGCCTCCAACACCTCGTGATCGCGGCTCCTGGCGAGGTAGGTCTCCCAGAATGAATGGAAGGCCACTTCCAGCGCGCCCTTCAACCTCCCATGCCGGCACAGTGAGAAGAACAGATAGTTGATCGACATCGACGTCACGTCGTCCGCCGGCTCACCCCACTCTCCGCGTGACCGGTCCAAGACGGAAAAATCCGTCCCGTGGCGAAACAGCACATTCCAGGGATGGAAATCCCCGTGCACCTGCGACAGGCGCGCATGCCGGCCGCGCAGCCGCCACCGCCACACATTGCAGGCCACCTCGATTCGCGCCAGAAGGTCTTCGGTGATGAAGGCAAACCGATCGGGGTAACTATCGGTGAGGCCCATGATACATTCACCGTGGCCGAGCAATTCTCGAAGCCGACGCCGATAGAGTTGTGGATCGGTCTGTTTCACCCGGTGAATGTCGGCCAAATATATGGCCAACGCTGCGGTCCGCTTCCGGTCGAGCGCAGTCGGCTTGGTCGCCCCTGCCATGCGTTCGAGATCCTTGTGATAGGTCGCTCCCTCTGACCATTCGGTAAGTAAGAAAAACTCTTTGGCCGTAGCCACGGACATCAATTCGCCCCGCGCGGTGAAAGCCCCCACATCCAGCGCGTCGATATGTCCCGGCAGGCGGCCGTAGCAGTCATAGTCCCACAACATCGCCTGAGCCCGGTCGGCCGGATGTTCATGGCCGAATGGACCGGGACTCATCGTGCCCAACACCACCCGGCGGGTCTTGCCTCCCTGGCGGAAAGTCAACCGGACAGGCGCGCCATAGCCGTATTGCTTATACCGCGCGCCGCTCGTCTCCTTGCCGATCGGTCCATAGGCGAGCAATTCCGCGCTCGGCCCGAACCGGACCTTGAGGTAGGTCTCCAGGGCAGATTTCTTCAACACCGGCATACCGCTGTCCGACGCAAGACATGTTCCCGAAAATATGCCCGCTTCAGCCTGCAATGGAACCAGCAACTGGCGCATTGAGCTTCAGCGCCTCCTGAGGCAGTGAGGAATTATGCGCCAGTGCCCCGAAAGGCCACCATCATCCCGTCTGCTGAAGTCGCGCAAATGCCCCACTTTCAGCCGGTTCAGCTCCATCCCCGCCCCGCGTTCCCACCTGCGGCAAGGGCATGTGCTTTGCTGAGACAGCAGGTGCACAGACTATTCATCTGAGACGAGAGGAGGCCGCATGAACCTGGAAGTTGAGAGCCGCAATATCGCCATGACCCCGCGCTGGAAAACCGAGATCGAAGAGCGGATGGCCACCTTGCAGCGTGGCCACGACGACATCATCCATGGGCGAGTCACCCTGACGAAGAATCGCCATCATAAAAAACTGGACAACGTGGCAGAAGCGCTTGTGCTGGTCACGGTGCCGACCCGTCACACCATCACCTCCCGCAAGGAGGACAAAACTTTCGAGGAAGCGATCCGGGCCGCCTTCGACGCCGTGGCGATCGAACTGCGGAAATATCGCGAGAAGCGGGCCGACAAAGTTGTGCGCATCGAACCGCTGCCCCAACTCCGCGGTGTGGTGAGCAAAGTATTCCCTCACCTCGGCTACGGCTTCATCCTGAAGGACGGCGGCGGCGAAGTGTATTTCCATAAGAATGCCGTGAAGGGCATCCCATTCAACGACATAGAGGACGGACAGGAGGTCCTCTTCGAAAGCGAACCGGGCGAAAAGGGCCTACACGCCACCATCGTTCAACCACCCCACGCGCTGGAAGTGTAGGAGTCCGGACGATGTCAGACAAACAGAAGCTTCCCGCGAGCCTGTTGGCTCCGCAGGTGGACCCCGGCCGCCTGGGATTCGATGATACGAGCGAGGTCGAACCGCTCGATGACACGATCGGGCAAGAGCGGGCGGTCGAGGCCTTGGACTTCGGCCTTCAAATGAAGAGCCCCGGCTTCAACATGTTCGTCTCCGGGCCGGTCGGGACTGGCAAGGGCACACTCGTCAGGCAAATGGTGAAGCGGCTGGCCCAAACGGCACCGGCTCCATTCGACTGGTGTTACGTCCACAACTTTCAGGACGCGTCGCGCCCGACCTGCCTTTCGTTTCCGGCCGGGCAAGGCGCGTCGTTTAAACGCGAGATGAGCACCTTCATCGAGGGCCTCCGCCGGGACATTCCCGCGGCCTTCGAAGGCAAGAAGTACCTCGATGCCAAGGCGAAGATCATCGAGGAGACGGAAGGAAAAAAGAAGGCCCTCTTCCACGACCTCACCGCGCTCTGTCACCAGCGCGGATTCGGGTTCGAAGAAACGCCGGTCGGCTTCGGGCTGGTCCCCCTGAAAGACGACCGCCCGATGACAGAAAAGGAAATGGAAGCACTCTCTGAACAGGTGCAGCAGGAACTCACGGAAAAACGACAGTCGCTCGAGAGCGACCTGCGGGAGTTTCACGTCCGGATGCACACCCTCGAACGGGAAGCCGAGCAGGCGCTGCATCATCTCGACCACCAGATCGTCGCCAACGTCATGCAAGGGGCCTACGAAACGCTGCAGCGGGCCTATCAAGACCTACGACCCGTGACGACGTACCTGCAGCGGGTCCATCACGACATCATTCACCAATACAAAGACTTCCTGCCTCACAGCGGTCCGGTGCTGCCGATCCCCGGGCTGGAACAAACCCGTCGCCCGGACATGACCCGGTTCGCCGTCAACCTCATCGTGGCGCGGGAAGCCACCGCCGGAGCACCGGTTGTGGATGAACCCCACCCGACCTACAGCAACCTCATCGGAAAAATCGAGCGCCGGGCTCACCTCGGAGTGATGTATACCGATTTCACCGAAATCCGGGCCGGGGCCATGTTGCAGGCCAACGGCGGCTACTTGATTCTGCAGGCGCTGGATCTCCTCCGCCAGCCGTTTTCCTGGGACGCGTTGAAGCGCGTCATCAAGACCGGCGCCGTCACCATCGAGGACCCGGCCGAGTTCTATGGATTCGCCACCGCGGGCCTGCGGCCCGAACCGATTCCCGTCTCGGTCAAAGTCATCCTGGTCGGCACAGCGGGCATCTATCACTTGCTGCAGGCCTACGAAGAGGATTTCTCGAAACTCTTCAAGGTGAAAGCCGATTTCGATGTGGAGGTCCCGCACGATGAACGGCAGGAGCGGCAATATGCGCGCTTCGTCGCCAAATTATGCAAAGAGGAAGGACTGCCGCATTTCGGCGCCGACGCCGTGGCGGAAGTCATCCGCCAGGGGTTTCGCTATGCCGACCGGCACGATCGGCTGTCCTTGCGATTCAGCCTGGTCAGCGACCTCATTCGCGAAGCCGGGTATTGGGCCAGGAAAGACGGGCACTCCTTCGTGACGCGCGCGGATGTCGAATCGGCCCTGGCGCACCAGAGACACCGGGCCGACCTACCTGAGCAATGGATCCAGGATGAAATCCGCGAAGGGACTTTGATGGTAGATTTGCAGGGCGAGGTCGTCGGTCAGGTCAACGGGCTGTCCGTCTATGAGCTGGGCGACTATGCCTTCGGCCGTCCCACCAGGATCACCGCCCGCACCTATGTCGGCACCAAGGGCGTGATCGATATTCAACGCGAGGTCGAGCTCGCGGGAAACATCCACAGCAAGGGGGTCATGACGCTGGCCGGATTCCTGGCGGGCAAATTCGCGGGGATGCAGCCGTTCGCGCTCAGCGCCACCCTCACCTTCGAACAGACCTACTCCGAAATCGAGGGAGACAGTGCCGCCGTGGCCGAACTCACGGCCGTCCTCTCAAGCCTCGCCGACCTTCCCGTCCGGCAATCGCTGGCCGTCACCGGCTCGGTGAACCAACTCGGTGAAATCCAACCCATCGGCGGGGTCAACGAGAAAATCGAAGGGTTCTTTGAGTCATGCAAGCGGCGCGGCCTGACAGGCACGCAAGGGGTGATCATCCCCGCTCGAAACACGAAACACCTGGCACTGAACCGGGAAGTCGTCGCGGCCGTGGAAGAGGGAAAGTTTGCCGTCTATGGCGTGGACCACGTCGAACAGGCGCTTGAGCTGCTCATCGGCGTCCCCGCCGGGGAACGCGGACCGGAAGGAACCTTCCCGCCTGAGAGCATTTACGGTCGAACCGCCGCGCGGCTGGAGGAGATGGCGCAGATTGTCGCGAATTGGGGAGAAGGCGAAGAAGAGCCGGAAAAGATCACGGGGTAAACAGAACGAGGACCCTATGCCCATGTACGACTATACCTGTCTGGACTGCGGAAAAGAATCGCTGATCATCGTGACGCTGAAGCAACATGAAAAAGGTGAGGTGCAATGTCCCGCCTGCGGTAGCACCAAACTGCAGCAACACTTTTCGTCGTTCATCGCGCACACGACCAAGAAAAGCTGAAGGAGACACAGAGACTCATGCAGATCGTCATGACCACCGGCACCCGGTATTCCTTCGTCGTCTCGCTTGTCGTGACCCTCGCGGCCGCCTGTGGCCCGGCGACGGCACAGGACTTCCCGCCGGATGTCACTAGAGGGAAGGCTGTCTACGAGCGTCATTGCCTCGCTTGCCATGGCCGTGGCGGATGGGGCGACGGACCCGATGCCGCCGCATTGACGGTCCCGCCGGCCAACTTCCACCGGTTCAAGTCCTTCCTCAAGTCCGAAGAGGAGTTGCTCCGAACGATCGAGCACGGCATCGTCTTCAGCGCGATGCATTCCTGGCAGGGGCAACTGACCGAAACGGAGAGGCTGGACGTGCTGGCCTACATCCGCCTGCTCGTGCAGCAGGGAAAATGACGCAGCGCCCCGCCGGCTGCGAGCCGATGCCGTATGGACGGGACATGCTCAATGACTTACCTCACCCCTCATGACGCCTTAGTGGTGGTCGACGTGCAACGGGATTTCCTTCCGGGCGGCGCATTGGGCATACAAGATGGCGACAGGATCGTCCCGATCCTGACTAGGTACGTGGCACGATTTCATGCTCGAGGGCTACCGATTTTCATAACTCGCGACTGGCATCCGCCCGACCACTGTTCGTTTCGGGAGCAAGGCGGGCCTTGGCCGGTCCACTGTATCGCAGGATCGCCCGGCTCCTTGCCGCCACCGAACTTCCAGCCTCCCGTCTCGGCGGTCACAATCTACAAAGCGATCGATCAGGACAAAGAAGCCTATTCCACATTGCAGGACACGCCACTCGATCGTCATTTACGCGCCCTGAAGGTCCGCCGCCTGTTCATCGGGGGGTTGGCGACCGATTACTGTGTGCTGAACACGGTGAAGGATGCGCGGGCGCTTGGTTACGATGTGTGCGTGCTCATGGATGGGATCAAGGCCGTCAATCTCCACCCCGACGACGGCCGGCGCGCCGAAGAAGCGATGGTGCTGGCCGGCGCCATTCCCCTTTGCCTGGAGCGATTGGCCGCATGAACATCACCTCGGGCGCGCTGCTCACGGACCTCTACGAACTCACGATGGCGCAGGCCTATCTCGCCCAGGGAATGACGGACATCGCCGTCTTTGAATTCTTTGTCCGGAAACTGCCGCCGCAACGCAACTTCTTCATGGCCGCGGGACTGGAGCAGGTCTTGAACTACCTGGAGGAGTTTCAGTTCTCAGACGCCGACATTGCCTGGCTCGATCAGACCGGCGGATTCAGCGCATCCTCGCTCGACGCGCTCCGCGCGATGCGCTTTACCGGCGAAGTCCACGCGATGCCGGAGGGAAGCCTCTTTTTTCCACACGAGCCGATTCTCCGCATTACCGCCCCGCTGCCACAGGCACAACTCGTGGAAACACGGGTCATGAATCTCCTGAACTTCCAAACGATGGTGGCCTCCAAGGCCTGCCGGTCGGTCTTGGTTGCCGGCGACAAACCCCTGATCGATTTCGGCCTGCGCCGCGCGCATGGGGCGGAAGCGGGCCT
>OCTV010000337.1_pt1 | contig 18779 bp, 19 predicted proteins | sample 1539101 | NCBI WGS metagenome assembly OCTV01 (sample SAMEA3991422, study PRJEB22521) | metagenome | biome: anthropogenic terrestrial biome; feature: sewage plant; material: sludge | place: Sweden | collected 2012-09-26 | reverse complement strand
ATGAGAGAATTGAACTAGATTCTGATACAAAAAATACTGTTGGCTCACCAGATATTGTTCATACGATTATGAATAAGATAGATAATTCTGATATTTTTATTGCTGATGTTTCAATTATAAAGGGTACAACGCCAAATCCAAATGTAATGCTTGAATTAGGCTACGCACTTAAAACTTTGGGTGATAAGAAAATTATTATGCTTTTTAATGATGCTTTTGGGAATACTAAAGACTTACCTTTTGATTTAGGTTTCAAAAGACAAATGATTTATAGCTGTACCGAAAATGATAATATCCCTGAAGTGAGAATCAAATTAATTTCAAATTTGAAAAATGCTTTAACAGCCATTCTTAGAGATGATTCAAATGAATAGCCAAAACCTAACCCACCTAGACGCCAATGGCGATATCGCAATGGTCGATGTATCCACCAAAACCGCCACCACACGTACCGCCACCGCCACAGGGCAAGTCATATTCCCTGCCGACATCTACACCGCCATCAAAAACGCAGACGGCATGACAAAAAAAGGCTCAATCACCCAAACCGCCTACATCGCAGGTGTCATGGGAGCAAAAAGCACCTCAGACCTGATTCCCTTATGCCACCCACTGCCACTTGATAGCGTGAAAATGAGCTTTGACTATGGCGACAGCCACCACGCCATCACCGTGACCGCCACCGCCAAAGTCACTCACAAAACAGGCGTAGAAATGGAGGCTTTAACCGCTGTGTCAGTCGCTTGCCTCACAATCTATGACATGAGCAAAGCCCTATCGCATGACATCGTCATCAGCGATATCAAGCTGATTAGCAAAACTGGGGGGAAATCTGACTATGCAAACGCATAAGCAAATTGATGTTTTATATTTCGCCAGTCTTGCCGAACAAGCAGGTAAGGACGAAGAACGCCTAAGTTTTGACGGTGATAGCTTGGTCGCCTTGTATCAGCAATTAACCGAGCGTTACAACTTTCGCCTTGCTCAACACAAAATTGCCGTGGCGATAAACCATGAAATTACCGATTGGGATACCCCCATTCAACAGGGCGATATTGTCGCTTTTATTCCGCCTGTGGCAGGGGGGTAGGTTTAATTTGGACAAACCCTACCCCAACCCTCCCCTGATAAGAGGGAGTTAGAGGGGGTCTAATAGATTAAAAATTGACATTGTCTATTTATTCCACCTAAAAATAACCTAGAGAACACCATGAGTTCATTACATAAAGGTTCATCCATTATCAGTATTAGCGAAAATGAAGCCTACGACATCGCTATCCAACAAGGCTTTGCCCTACTCGATAAACCCATTGACGATAGACGACTAAAACTCGCCCTACTCAATGACCAAAGCGGTGCATTAGCCACCTTTGAGGGTTGGGTACGCAACCATAATAACGCTCGCCCAGTCACCAAGCTGACCTATTACGGCTACGAAAAACTGGCAATCAACCAAGGTGAAAAACTTATCACACAAGCCAAACAGCAGTTTGACATCATCAATGCGGTGGCGATTCATCGGATTGGTGACTTGGCAATCGGTGACATGGCGGTATGGATTGGCGTGACGGCTCACCACCGCTACCCTGCGTTTGATGCGTGCCGTTGGTTACTCGATGACATCAAAGCGGATATCCCTGTGTGGAAACAGGAATTTTATGCCGACAGTGAAGAAAGTTTGTGGTTGAGTAATAATGGTTAGAAAGGATAAATAAAAACGATGCCCACCGCTATTTTAAGTGTTTTATTCTTTTTATCCGCTTTGTTATATTCATCCGTTGGGCATGGCGGTGCATCTGGCTATTTGGCGGTCATGGGAATTGTCGGCGTCGAGCCTGCGATGATGAAACCCACGGCATTGTGCTTAAATATCCTCGTGTCTGCGATTGCGTTTTGGCGGTTTTATAGTGGCAAAAATTTTTCGTGGCAGATTTTTTTACCACTAGCGGTGACTGCTGTACCAATGGCATTTATTGGCGGTATGACCCATTTGCCAAGCTACTTTTACAAGCCGATTGTGGGGGCAGTATTGGTATTTTCCGCCCTTTATTCGTTCAAATCTGCCAAAGTCTTAACCGCTGACCATTCGCTAAAACCTGTGTCAAAGTGGCTGTTGGCTGTGGTCGGTTCGATACTCGGTTTGTTGTCAGGTTTGACAGGTGTGGGCGGTGGTGTGTTTTTGAGCCCGATTTTGTTGTTTAGCAACTGGGCAAGCCCAAAAGTAGTGGCAGGAATTGCCTCGGCATTTATTTTGGTTAATTCGATGTCTGGGCTGTTGGGATTGCTGATGACAGGCGGTAAGCTCCCATACGAATTACCGATTTGGTTGGCGGTGGCATTGGTGGGTGGCTTTGTCGGAGCGACTTATGGCAGTAAACGCCTTGCCGACCCAATGCTCAATAAATTACTGGCGGTGGTGTTGCTCATTGCAGGAGTAAAGATGTTTGGTATTTTTGAATACATGGCAAATTACTTTTGGTAAAAAGCACAAATTAACACACTTTATCACTGACGTATTTGGTTTATATGTCTTATGACAAGACGATTCGGTTCGCTCTTTAGCGAGGATACATATGTCACTTAAAGACCTCGCTTTGCTCAATAAATTTTCCTTGCATAGCAATTCGTCCACAGCACTTGCTGATAATGGCACGCAATATGGGGTCAGCACAGAATTCGGACCATATAGGGCGGTAAGGAATTTTGTCGAGTTTTAACTCATTGTAAAACAATCACTTATCCAGATCCAATACTGTAAAACTAGATTAAGCACGCTAAACCCGTCTTAGTGGTCTAATACCAAACCCAATAACTAGAGCACTGCCCAATGACGCGCAGTGAGGGACTTAACTGTTGCCACCTGTTTAGCAAAGTTACACCAAGCCTGACAGGCAGCATCTACAATAGCTTCATAACTATCAAAACAGCGATTTGATAGCCAGTGTTGCTTAATATACTGCCAAACCTGTTCAATCGGGTTTAATTCAGGAGAATAAGGCAGTAGCCTCAAGATAGTCAGGTTTGGTAAATTGCCGAGCTCCGTCTGGGCGAAAAAAGCGGCTGACTTTCGAATGATTTTGTTAGCCTGCTTTAATTCTTTGATTTCTCGCTCAAGTTCAGCGATACAAGTGGCTTGGCTATCAGTGCTTATAGGGGTCAGCACAGAAAACGGAAAAAATAGTACGCTAAGGAATTTTGTCGAGTATTTACAAAATTGATAATGGAATGAGTGTCTAAGAAACGGAGATTTATTAGACATATTATTTTTGAGAAATTTTAATGGGTTTATTGGGTATTATTTGTCTAAAAATTCATATATCAAATAGCGTATAATAAATCCATAATTTACGTTAATAGACAACCTTGCTTAAAAAGGCACTTATGAAAATCGGCTATGCACGCACATCGACCCTCGACCAAAATTTAGATTTGCAACTTGATGCCTTACAAAACTGTGGTTGCGAAAAAATCTACCAAGAACAAGTTTCCTCAATTAAAGACAAACGCCCTCAACTGGAAAACTGCTTACAATCCCTTCGAGCTGGAGATGTGTTATATATTTGGCGGCTTGACCGACTGGGGCGAAGTTTAAAAGACCTGATTAACATCGTCAATCAGTTGCAAGATATCGGCTGTGAGCTGGTGTCAGTTAAAGAAAGCATTGATACCAGCACCACCGCAGGCAAACTCACCTTTCATTTATTTGCCTCACTCGCAGAATTTGAACGTGAATTGATTCGGGAACGCACCCAAGCAGGATTAGCCTCGGCTCGAGCAAGAGGGCGAATGGGGGGACGACCCGAAAAACTCAAAGATTCAGAAAAACAAATGATTCGTCAGTTAATGACAGACCGTCATAACTCAGCCAATGATATCGCCAAACAATTTGGGGTCAGTCGGGCAACCGTTTACAATGTGGCAAAGGGTGTAACATTAACCCGTTAGCTTAAATTACTTTTTTAGCAAGGTTATTGCTATGCCACGTCGCTCCATCCTATCTGCTCAAGAAAAACAAACCTTATTGGCATTACCTGACACCCAAGATGACTTTATCCGCCACTATAGCTTAAGCGAAGCCGACCTCTCAATCATTGGACAAAAACGAAGCGATGCTAATCGACTGGGATTTGCGATTGGGCTATGCTATATGCGATACCCCAGTATTATTTTAGGGGTCAATGAATCGCCTCATCCCACGCTACTAGACTTTGTTGCCAAACAACTCAATGTAAACCCAAATTATTGGCAAGATTATGGCATACGGGAAGTCACAAGACGTGAGCATTTAATAGAATTACAACAGATTTTTGGCTTTCAAGCCTTCTCACATCTTAACTATTCGCACTATGTGGCATACATCACTGCCTTTGCCAAAGAAACAGATAAAGGTATTCTCCTAGCCCAGCACCTAGTGAATTACTTGCGTTCACAAAACATCTTACTCCCTGCGATAAATGCCATTGAGCAAATCTGTGCTGAAGCAATTACTCAAGCTAACAAAGCCATTTATGAGACCCTAACCGCTGATTTAACCCCGACACATTTGGAAAAACTCGATAAGTTACTAACCCTAAAAACAGGGACGAATCTTACTTGGCTGAGTTGGTTACGCCAATCGCCATTAAAGCCGAACTCACGGCACATGAATACTCACATTGACAGACTAAAATACTGTCTAGCTCTTGGTTTACCCGATGGCATTGAACGACGGATACATCAAAATCGCCTACTTAAAATCGCCCGAGAAGGCGGACAAATGCAAGCCACCGACCTTGCCAAATTTGAACCCAAACGCCGATATGCCACCTTGGTAGCGTTAGTGATAGAGGGTAAAGCCACCATCATTGATGAAATTATCGACTTACATGACCGCATTATTGGCAGAATTTTCAGCAAAGCCAAACACAAACACCATCAAGTTTTTCAAGAATCAGGTAAAGCCATCAACGAAGCCCTATTGGTCTTTAGAGGCATGGGCAAAGCTATATTGGAAGCCAATGCCAATCAACTTGACCTATCCAAAGCGATTGAAGCAGTAATTTCATGGGAAGCCCTAGCTCAAAGCATACAAGAAACCGAAACGCTGGTTCAATCCAATGACTTTGACTTTTTACCCAGAATCAATGACAGCTATCAAACCATTCGCCGATATGCCCCCGCCATGTTAGAAATACTGCCATTGCAAGCCACACAAGCGACCGATAGCCTAATGCAAGCCCTTGAATTGCTACGGGAAATGAAAATCGAAGATACTCGCAAATTACCCAAAAACCCTAACAAACCCATTCCCACAAAATTTGTCAAAAAACGCTGGCACAAGCTGATTTACACAGATGATGGGATTGATGTGCGTTACTATGAACTATGCGTACTGTCTGAACTCAAAAATGCCTTGAGGTCAGGTGATATATGGGTACAAGGCTCACAACAATTTAAAGCCTTTGATGAATACCTTGTACCGACTGACAGCTTTAACCATAACTGGCAAACCCAACAACTCCCTCTTGGCATTGAAACCGACTGCATCACTTACCTTAATCATCGTCTAGACTTATTAGCCAAACAACTCAAAATTACCAATAAACTTGCTAAAACGGATAATTTACCTGATGCCAGCATTACCCAAACAGGCTTAAAAATCACCCCCTTCGATACCAATTTACCTGAATCAGCTCAATCTCTTATTAACAAAGTCGCCAGTATGTTACCACCTATCAAAATCACCGAATTGCTATTGGAGGTTGATGACTGGACAGGGTTTAGTGATGAATTTACCCATTTAAAAACTGACGATACGGTCAAAGACAAACACTTACTATTCACCGTTATTTTAAGTGATGGCATTAATTTAGGCTTAAAGAAAATGGCAGAATCTTGCCCTGGTACAACTTACTCGAAACTATCGTGGTTACAGGCTTGGCATATTCGTGATGAAACTTATACCGCTGCATTAGCCGTATTGACCAACGCTCAATTAGCCAACGAATTTACCCTAAATTGGGGCGATGGCACAACCTCATCCTCAGATGGGCAACGCTTTCGAGCAGGGGGTAAAGCTGAAAGTACAGGACATATCAATCCCAAATACGGCTCAGAACCTGGCAGACTTATCTATACCCATGTTTCTGACCAATATAGCCCCTTTTATAGCAAACTTATCAATGTGGGGATTCGGGAATCAACCTATGTGCTGGATGGTTTGTTGTACCATGAATCGGATTTAAAAGTAGAGGAACACTACACCGATACTGCAGGTTTTACTGACCATGTGTTTGCTCTCATGCACCTGCTAGGGTTTAAATTTGCCCCTCGGATTCGGGATTTAGGTGATACCAAGCTGTTTATCCCAAGGGGTGATAATCCCTACCAAGCTCTCAAACCCATGATAGGCGGTACGATTAACACCAAAGTGATTGAAGATAACTGGTCTGATATTCTACGGTTAGCGACCTCCATCAAACAAGGAACAGCAACTGCCTCACTCTTGGTTAAAAAACTTAGCAGTTATCCCCGTCAAAATGGGTTAGCTCAAGCTTTGAGAGAAGTCGGGCGGATTGAACGCACACTATTTATTCTCGATTGGTTGCAGAATGTTGAACTAAGACGGCGGGTACAAGCAGGCTTAAATAAGGGTGAAGCTCGTAATGCGTTAGCCCGTGCGGTGTTCTTTAATCGGTTGGGGGAATTTCTTGACCAAAGCTTTGAAGGGCAGCGTTATCGAGCAAGTGGCTTAAATTTGCTGACTGCTGCGATTGTGTTGTGGAATACGGTATATATTGAACGTGCCGTTAATACATTACGAACCAGTGGCTATGAAATTAATGATGAGCATTTGCAGTATCTGTCGCCACTTGGTTGGGAACATATTAACTTGACAGGTGACTATGTTTGGAAAAGCAGTTTTGAGGTTGGCAAAGGTAAATTTAGACCATTTAGGGGCAATAGTGAAGACTAATATGGTTAAAACTCAACAAAATTCCTTAGCGTACTATTTTCTCCGTTTTCTGTGATGACCCCTCATAGAAGAACAAGGGAAAAAGATAAGTGATGTATGTAGTGGTCAACTAATTTTGGACAGATAGAAATTACTCAAAAATACTCGATAAAATCCCTTACCGTCCTATTTTTTTCCGTTTTCTGTGCTAATCCCTTAAATATCAAAAATTAAACACGTCGTAGTCGCATGTGCATACACTTTACCATCTACCCCAATAATTTTTCCTTCAGCAACCGCTGTCTGTCTACCCACGTGGAGGGTGCGACCTTCTGCTCGGATGACAGGCAGTTCTTGTGTTAGAGGACGCATCATATTTACTTTAATTTCAAGGGTCGTATAGCCTTTACCTTTAGGCAGTTGTGTCTGTATAGCACAACCTACGGCTGAATCTAATAAGGTACAAAACCATCCGCCATGCACTGAACCTAAAGGGTTATAATGATGAAATTGGGGATTACCCTGAAAGATAACCTTGCCTAATTCAACGTGAATTAAGATAAAATCTAAGGTATTAGCAATAGGTGTTGAAGGCAATTCACCTGCAAGCATTTTTTTAAGAAATTCTAAACCAGTGTAAGCGGCTAATTGAGCAATTGGTATGACACCGACTGGATGCAGACGCTCACGAACTTGCCGTTCTTCTTCTAGCCACTGGTTTAATATATTTTCAGAACTCATAAAATTATCCATCGTTATAATAAAATCTCTGTAACAAAATCGACCATGTTTTTTGCCCAGTTTTGGTAGGTGAACGCACTTGGGTGAAAACCATCTTTGGCAAACAGCGTGGTTTTATCTAACCCAGCTTTCTCAAAATTTGCCAGCAAATAGTGCACATGTTGATTACCAGCGGTGGGCGTATCCTTTACGACCTTTTGTAGCACTTTGTCCAAGCGTTGTGCCATCCTACCTATAAAGTTATTTAACGGACTGGGCAGTGCAGGCATCAGCTGCATTGGCGGAATACTAACAAATAAAATATGCCTAGCTAAAAACTTGCGTTTTAATATAGCAATCATCGCCTGTAGGTTGTGCTGCCATTGGGACACAGCTACATTCATCACCGTGTCATTGACACCCACACTGATGACCACAATATTAACAGCATGGGCTTTCATGACATAAAGCTGACGCAATATGTCAAAACTGGTATATCCAGTGGTCGCTTCCAGTTGCCAATCTATTTGTGAGTAGTATTGCGCCAACGCTTTGTCTTGGCTTAACCCAGTAACAAATTGACCTAAAAATGCTTGGTCTTGATGCTCGACACCCACACCGACCCCCGCACTGTCACCAATAATTAATACCTTAAGCGGGGGTTGCTGGGGATTGGCGTCAACAAAAGCGGTGGTGCCGTATCGCTCACCGATGGGCTCATCAAGGCGTAACGTGTTTTTTTTGACTTGTTTGACTTGGTATAGGTAGAGTGGACTTAACAACAAGTGCTGCCATGTCCACAATGGTTGGATTGACATAGTGCAAAACCATCCTTTTGTTAAAGCGTTGGTTATTAGGACGGATTGTATAAAAGCGACTGATTCATCGTTGCTTCAATCCATGATAAGACATTTTCCCATAATGGTTGGGCGCTGGCTCTAAAATAGCCCATATGCCCAATCTTGGGCAGTGACGCGGTTAAGGGAATGTCTAGCAAGGTTAAGTCTGCGTTTGTATAGCCTTGCATAAAGGCATCCCGAGATTTTGGCAATGCCCACAAATCATCCACCGCGTTTGCCGCCACAATAGGCACCTTTATTTGGGCAAATTTTTCTTGCATTTTTTCTGATACAATTGGGTCATCAAAAAAATAATGCGGATATTTGCACCATTGTCGCCACTGCTTATAGACCCCATAAGGCAAATCTTCACCCATTCCCAACATTGACATTGGGGTATAGCCTTTAAAGAACGTTAAAGCAGGTAAGATAGCATTCCACAACAAATTAACACGCATCGATTCTCGGCGTGTCATCCATCCACGCCACCCTGCACCCGTGGCAAAGACATACATACCCGAAATTTTATAATGGTTGGGTAGAAGTCCAAAGGCATGACCACCAAATGAGTGTCCAACGATAAAGGTTGGGGTTTCACCTGTGGCAATTTCATCAATCACTGCCGCCAAATCTAACCTAGCCCAATCAAGAAAACTTGCTTTAAAGCCTTTAAGCCTCGCTACCTTAGATCGACCAATCCCTCGATAATCAAACGTCACTGTGCGATAGCCATTGTCTGCGGCAAACTTAGAAAATCTTTGGTAAAATTGTTGTGGCACACCCGTTGCCCCTGCGATCACAATCGTGGCTTTATACTCTTCAGGCTCATAGCTTGTGGCTGCCAATGCAAAGCCATCGGCTGCTACAACGGTAAAATCTCTTTGGGTGAAGTGTTCAAAAGTAGGTGTCATAAGTCACAATTCATTGGGTGATAAAATGGGTTGATAAAATGCGTCGATAAACTAGGCATTGGCCTTAGTCATCTCTTTACTTGCCTTGAAACTGAGCTGGCCGCTTCTCTCTTAAGGATGCCACACCTTCTGCAAAGTCTTGGGATAAAAACAAATCTGGTAAGTAACCAAGGACATTGGCAAAGGCAGTTTTAGGATCTTGCTCAGTCCCTTGTTTCGCAGATTGTAATAAACGTTTGACGGCTAGAGGGGCAGAATGGCTGCTAATCTGTGTGGCAATCTTAAGTGCGACGGCAAACTGCTCGCCTTTAGGCACTACTTGGCTGACCAATCCCATCGCATCTGCCGTGGCGGCATCAAAGCGATCGCCAGTGAGCAAATAACGCATGGCTTTTTGCCAACCTGCCGTTTGTACAAAACGGATGGTTGCCCCACCAAACGGCATCAAGCCTCGTTGCACCTCCATTTGGGCAAAGCAGCTGTCATCACTGGCAATCACAATGTCGGCATTGAGCATGAGCTCGATACCCGCGGTAAAACAAAGCCCTTGTACCGCAACAACGTAAGGTTTAGTACGCGGCATGCCAGATACACCCCAGGGGTCTATACAGTCGTTCGGATAATCAAAAATACCTGACAGTACCTTGTCTTGCAGCTCCATTAGATCAAGCCCTGTGGTGAAATTCTCCCCACGCGCATACAATAAGGCACAGCGTAATTCATCCCGCTGCTCATACTCAGTAAGCGCCTTTGATAGCTCTTGAATCATCAAGCTATCAAAGGCGTTATATTTTTCTGGGCGATTGAGCTCAATGAGTAATACGCTATCTTTTTGTTCTACATTCAGACGGACATAATCGGTCTGGAAACTGGCTTTATCTTGGTTATTAGATGTCATCTCTGACTCCTTGTATTAGTTGGCTAAAACTGGCTTACTGGCTAATTGAGCATCGATGCGTTCATAGACACCTTGTAGATAACTGGGGTCATCATAAATTCGCCCCAGTAAAATCGCCCCTTCATAATCCGCTACACTTTGCTTGGCGAGGGCAGACGCCTGTGCTTTGGGATATACCTCATCAAATAACACCTGCATGGCTTGTTGCCAACGGGTGAAAAACTGCTGCGTTAATGCCAGTAGCGATGGCGATAAATACCTTGCCTCACCGCCAATCACTGCTACCAAACAGCCCATACCGCCTTGGCTAAAAAACTTGACCGCTTGCTCATGTAGCCGTTGATAACGTGATTGGGCCGAGCCCGCCTTATCCACCAAACTCAATAATTTATGGTCAACCAGGTCGTGTACATAGCTGAGCATATCCGCCACTAAGCTTTCTTTGTCTTGATATTCGTAATAAAACGCACCTTTTGTCAAATCACAGGCACTTGCCAACATCGCCATACTGGTGCCTTGATAGCCATGTTGTTTAAAAACAGGCATGCAATACTGTAATAGCTGCTCTCGGCTGAGTTTTTGTGGTCGCATCTTGGCTACGCTCCATTCTTTAAGGTGAAGGGCTTTGTCATCTGTACATAGCCCATGACATACGCTAATAGCCCAATCGCCGCAAGTGCCTCTAGCCAAATAAACGCATGAATCTTAAGGCTAATGTGCTCACTGGGGATGAGATAGTGACCCAATACCAATAAACTCATTAGGCAATACAGCACCATACTCACCAAGCCCCAATACAAGCGCTGATGTTTAATTAGCCAAAGTGCCAAAAGGGCAAATGGGGTCATCACAAACCAAAATGCATCCACCAACATGGGATTGAGCCAAGTAGGTTCGGGATAATGCGCAAAAAACAAAATATTATCCACATAGTGCAAAATCGTGGTAAAAATATTGAACCATACCAACCATTTTAAGCTGGTATATGTCCAATATTTGCGGTTAGGTTGTTCAATTAGCATATTAACTCGTTAACGATGTCCATTTAGCTCTTTAATGATCATAATAAAATTAATTTAAACGAACGTTTAAAAATAGTCAATAAACATTTTGCTATTAGTGCATGCTGCAAATTAGTACTTTAAGGTACTCCCCAATGTCTAGACCCATCAATTACCGCCATCAAGTATACAAAGCCCTTGGCTAGGCGAACGTAGGTGATATCCGTATGCCATAACTGATTACACCGTGTAATGGGCACACTCATCTCGGGGGTGAGCTTGGCTTGGTGCTTTTTAATCAGTCATTTAAGCATAGCCTTGGTCTTGCGCGCGAGCGAAGCAGTGCTTCGCTATTCCTCGTTCATGCTACGATAATGCCCCTATTGAGAGCTTCTTGGGTGAGAAGCACTGCTTCGCAAGAAAAAACGAGCTGGTTTACCATAAAATTTATGAAACTCGTCAGCAAGCCATCGTTGATGTTACAACGTACATTGAGATTTTTTACAACCGTCAGAGAATACAAAAAGGGTTAGGATTTAAGTCACCTGCAGGGGTTTCCAGGTCTTTTATCGTCAGGCTGCCTGACATAATCTACCAAGTGTTTTATTCCGTTGTTGACAGCAGAGGTCAATCTAAAGTCTGTCGATAACGTAGCATTGCAATAATACCTACAATAATTAGTATGGCAAGTAAGGCTAAAAACTCATTGGATAATAAACTTAATGATGTGCCTTTTAGCATAATTCCTCGAACAATACGTAAAAAATGCGTTAAGGGTAGGATTTCACCTAAATATTGTGCCCATTTAGGCATCCCCTGAAATGGGAACATAAAACCAGACAACAACATCGAAGGTAAAAAAAAGAAGAATGTGAGCTGCATTGCTTGCATTTGAGATTTTGCAATTGTGCTGAAGGTAAACCCTATTGCTAAATTTACCAATATGAATAACCCTACGCCTAACCCAAATGTGGAGCCAGAACCAACGAATGGTAGATGAAATAACATATTACTTGCCAGTAAAATAATCATCGTTTGCACTAGACCCATGAGTACATAAGGTGTGATCTTACCAATCATCACTTCGAGCGGCTTACTAGGCATTGCTAGTAAATTTTCCATCGTCCCTCTTTCAGCCTCACGAGTCATGGCGATGCTAGTAATCATGACCATAGTCATGGTCAAAATCACTCCCAACAGGCCTGGTACAATATTAAATTGACTGATACCTTCAGGGTTATACTTATTATGCACAAGTGTAGTAATAGAACTAGGTTTTGGTTTCAAATAATCCAACGAACCTATTTGGATATCCGCTAGGGTTCTATCGACAATTGGCTTGATTTGAGCTACCGCCATTGCGGCAGCAGCAGGGTCAGTCGCATCAGCTTCCAACAACAAACTGGGTTTTTCACCTCTTACCCAAGCTTTGCTAAATCCTGAGGGAATAGTTAAAACAAAATTTACTCTTCCTGATTGTAATAAACTCCTAGTGTCTTGCAAAGGGGTGTCACCCCGATAAGCGTTTAAGGTATTGACATCATTTACAATATCAAAATAATCTGACTGAGCCATATTATTTATAATACTACGGGTGATCTCGGTATTTTCTTGTAAATATATAGCGGTTGGTAGATGTTTAGGATGGTTGTTAATAACGAATCCAAATAGTACAAGCTGCATAATCGGTATCATTAACAGCATCGCAAAGGTGAGCCTGTCACGCTTCATTTGAATCAACTCTTTGATTAAAATGGCCTGAATTCGACTAATTGACAGTCTATTCGGACTACGCAAATAATAAGTCATTAGCGATTATCCCCACCTGTTTGCTTCTCTAAGGCAATAAACGCATCTTCGAGAGTTGGTGTTATGGTTTGCCAATAAATAATAGGTTGCCCTCGAGATTGCAAGGTTTGATTGAATATGACAAAGTCTTGTTCCATGGCGTGCCTATCATGCCCACTGACTTTGATTTTATCGGCATAGAAACTAGCTTCTTCGATACTAGGCAGTGCTTGAATGTCTGATAGCAAACTTCGAATAGTATTTTCTGTAGGACTTTCAGGCTGGGTTGACTGCACTTCGGGTGTGTAATTGTTCGTGGTTTCAAATGAAATCAGACCCGATTGTTGAATAATCTCATTGACGGTACCTTGAGTAATTAGCTTACCATATGCCAAATATACAATATGGTCGCAGCGTTCTGCCTCATCCATATAATGGGTCGATACCAATACTGTCAGTCCTTGTTCACTTAAACGATGGATTTGCTGCCAAAAGTCACGCCGAGCTTGTGGATCAACGCCTGCAGTAGGCTCATCGAGTAATAACAGCTTGGGCTCATGCATGGTTACTGCTGCCAATGCCAGCCTCTGCTTCCAACCACCTGATAAACTACCTGCCAGTTGATGCTGGCGTTTTTCCAATCCTAGATCAATTAAGGTTTTTTCTACAATTTTTCTGCGATTAGGCATTTCATACAACCTTGCCACAAAATCCAAATTCTCTTTAATCGTTAAATCTTCCCAAAAACTAAATTTCTGGGTCATATAGCCTGTTAAGTTTTTGATTTCACGAGATTGCTTGACCACGTCAAAACCTAGACAGCTCCCTTCTCCTGAGGTTGGTTCTAATAATCCACATAGCATACGAATTGTCGTGGTTTTACCCGAACCATTAGGTCCTAAAAATCCCCATACTGACCCTATAGGCTGTGCAATTGATACATTCTCTACAGCAACTTTGTCACCAAACTTCTTGCATAAATTTTTGACATCAATCGCTAACGCCTGTGGATGATTAATAGTTGACAGAGACTGCGTATTATTGCTAGAAGTCGAATAGGTAGAAGATGGCATAAGATTTATATCGTTCATTTTTATTCAAACATGACTTGGACAGGCTGACCAACTTGCAAATTGGGCGTATTTCCTGTGGAATTAAGTACCCCTTCCACTCGAAAAGTGAGTTTGTCAGCGTTTTCATTGCTGTAGATAACAGGAGGGGTATAACTCGCTTGTGGACTTATATAGCGAATGCTAGCGTTTGACAAGGATTGCTGACTTCCTATGCCTTGTAAATTCACTACCTGCCCAACTCTAAGCGTTGATAATTTATCTTGGGGTATATAAAAGATAACTTTGCGATTGGCATGGGGCAAAATTTGCACAATCGGCTGACCTTGGGTTACATATTCGCCCGTATGATAATAAACTTGGCTAACTTCGCCCGCTAACTCACTATTTACATTCAGTTGACTTAAATCATATTGGGCTTTTTCTAACGCCGCTTTAGCCGCTTTACTGGTAGCGATCGATGCTGTCAGTGTCTGCTTTCTAGCGGGTAAATTAGCTGCCCGAATTTGTGCTTGAATACTATCAACGGATGCTTGTGCTGTTTTAACTTGAGCCACCATTTCATCCACTTGGACTTGTGCCACTGCCCCTGACCGTTGGAGCATCTGAAACCTTTGAAGCGTTTGTTTAGCAAGCAATAATTGAGCTTGCGCAGATTTAAGCTGAGCTTGTAGACTGGCGATTTCTTCAGGTCTGGCACCGGTAGTGAGATTTTGACTTTGAGCAATTTGTGATTGCAATTGGGCATCAGCTTGATTGACGGCAAATTGTTCAGCATCACTGCGATAGTTAAATGCCAATTGTCCACGATGGAGGGTATCACCAAGATTGACGGTAACAGACTTTAACCACCCACTGCGAGGAGCAACTAAATAGCGATAATCGCCTTCGATATAGCCAACAGTGCTATGTGTCGCTGAAATTTTTTTGGTATCAAAAACATGACTAATTTGCTCACAGCCTATCAAAGAGAAAGCCATTATCGTCAGTGCAGCGGTATAGAGAAATTTTTGCATCGAGAGACCAAGCTCCTTAATCATCGTAGGATTTTAAAAGGTACTGATAGCCACAAGTCGTGAAAAGTAAACTTGCCTTAAAAAATAATAAAATGCCCTAAACCGTTATATTTAGCTTGCTAAATTTTTATCAATGGCATCGGCTTTATTGAGTCGCTGTCAGATAATTCATTAATATCTTTTGGTGGACCTGCAATAAGGCTTGAATTCTTGCTCTATCTGCTTGTTTATCTTCACCGAAAAACAATACTTGCATTAATACGCTTAAAATAAAGGGTGCTATAATAAGTTGCGCAGTGAGCATTGGCTCAGGCACATTGAGTAATTTCTTTTGATGGGCTTTTTCCAAAAATAATGCCAATTGAGACAAGGCGACATTTATGACATTTTGCTTATAATGTTCGACAATGATAGGAAAATTTTGACTATCACCTATCATAATTTTAATTAATTTAGGTAATTGGGTATCGACTAGTATGTAGGTTATTTCATCAAAAAAACCTTTAAAGATTTTTTCAATCGATTGTTCTGTCTTATCAAAATTATTTAAAAGTTGAGTGAGCTTTTGAACATTACCTAATGCCAATCGTTCGATTAATGCTAAAAATATGGCTTCTTTATTCTCAAAATACAGATATAAGATACCTTTCGACAAACCCGCCTGTTTAGCAATATCTTCTAAACGTGTCGCATGAAATCCTTTTTGAAAAAAAATTTCGATCGCAGCATCTAATAATTTTTCACGACGCTGGGTTTTTTCAAACTCTGTGGTAGCTCGCTGTTTCATCATTTAATTACCATCTTGACTTTTATCAACGTATTTGCCAAGATTATATCATTAAATAATTATCCAGTCAGTAATTTATTTTGTTGATTTATTCAATATTTTTTTCGAGGAGGCTGTAATGGCATCTAAATTGGGGTCAGCACAGAATTCGGAGAAAATAGCACGCTAAGGAAATTTGTTTGGTCTTTTTATGATTGAAAATACTGTCTATAAAACGATGGTTTTATAGACATTGTGTTTTAACCATTAAAAATCGATAAAACCCAATCAAAAGTGTTTAAATACTTGTGCAGTATTCAAAAAATATAAAACCAGAAATTTTAGCTTTTTAAACAAATTGCTATTTCTTAGACAATAAAAAGATTATTCAAATATCAATAACTTAAATTCAATATAAAATGCTTAGCGTGCTATTTTCTCCGAATTCTGTGCTGACCCCATCTTTAGCACGATTGGCGTCTTGATCTTTAGTTGAGGCACGAAGGTAGGCTCTAATAAACATAAACACCCAAAATAGTCTGTTATAAGTGGTTCTATTATAACTATAACGGTCTATTTTAGGTGGTTGCACTGGGGTATACCTTTTAGAACACCACCGCTATTTTTACTAACTGGATTTAATAACTACAGACAGCTAGGTAAATGACGAGCAGGATCGCTCTCACGTGCTGCCATAGCATCTTCAATGTTCATGCCAAGGGCTTTGGCAACGCCTACGCCATAAGCTGGATCACACCAGTAACAGTTGCGAATATGACGATATTTAATAAAATCAAGCGCATCACCCATCGCTCGAGCAGTATTATCAAACAACACTTGCTTTTGCTCATCATTCATTAGGTTAAACAGTGCGCGCGGCTGGCTAAAATAATCACTATCGTCCTCACGGAAATCGTAGTGCGCTGCATAGCCATCAATCTTTAAAGCTGGCTCAGCGTACTGCGGCTGATCTTGCCACTGCTCAAAGCTGTTTGGCGTATAATGTGGACGACCACCGTAGTTATCATCGACACGCATTTGACCGTCGCGGTGGTTACTGGTGACAGGACAACGAGGTTTATTGACTGGAATTTGCTTGTGATTGACACCAACGCGATAACGCTGAGCATCCGCGTAACTAAAGAGACGCGCTTGTAGCATACGGTCTGGTGAGGCACTGATGCCAGTTACGAGATTGTTCGGCGCAAAAGCCGCCTGCTCGACGTCTAAGAAATAATTGTCTGGGTTTTTATTAAGCTCAATCTCGCCAACTTCAATCAACGGATAATCACCTTTTGGCCATACCTTGGTCAAATCAAACGGATGGTAAGGTACTTTATCAGCATCGGTTTCTGGCATGATTTGCACGTACATTTTCCACTTCGGAAAATCGCCATTGTCGATGGCATTGAGCAAATCTTCTTGATGGCTTTCACGATTCGAGGCGATGATTTCGGCTGCTTCGGCGTCGGTTAGGTTTTTGATACCTTGTTGAGTACGGAAATGAAACTTGACCCAAAAACGCTCATTGGCGCTATTGATAAAGCTATAAGTATGCGAACCAAAGCCATGCATATGTCTATAAGACGCCGGAATACCGCGGTCGCTCATGGTAATGGTGACTTGGTGCAAAGACTCTGGCAGTAATGTCCAAAAATCCCAGTTATTGGTCGCCGAACGCATATTGGTACGTGGGTCACGCTTGACCGCTTTATTTAAATCTGGAAATTTGCGCGGGTCACGAACGAAAAATACCGGCGTATTATTACCGACCAAATCCCAAATCCCTTGCTCGGTATAGAACTTTAGCGCAAAACCGCGAATATCACGCTCAGCATCAGCAGCGCCGCGCTCACCTGCGACTGTACTAAAACGTGCAAACATCTCCGTTTGCTTACCCACTTCGCTAAAAATATCAGCACGCGTATATTGAGTAATGTCATTAGTGACGGTAAAAGTACCGAACGCGCCCGAACCTTTGGCGTGCATGCGGCGCTCTGGTATAACTTCTCGGTTCAAGTCGGCAAGCTTTTCGTTAAGCCATAAGTCCTCTGCAAGTAGAGGACCGCGTTTACCAGCGGTTTTGCTATTTTCATTATCAACCACTGGCGCGCCATTACTCATGGTCAACGGCGTCATATCGTAAGGGCATTTTTTATCGTTCATGTCGTTGCTCATAGTAATACTCCTTTGAAAAAAAAATGGATTAAAGTGCAAAATCTATGCTGAATACGCTTCTATTAATATACCCAGAATAAATCTCATCTTTTCTGAAAAACGGCTATTTTTATTCATAACAACCTCTGCATTTAACGGCGCCGCCTTGTTAAGTATCATTACAACCGATTACTATAGATTTGTATAATTAATTAACTACATGCTTTGGTTTTGTTTTTCAGAACTACTATGTTCAATTTGTCCAAACGGCTATCCCACTCTCAACTGTACGGTTTAACTAAAATCAGACAGGATCTAAGAGATTTTTAAATCCCACCTTCTCCAAAAAAGGTAAATAAACCTTTTGCTTGTCGTTATTCAATAAATCCTTAGCGATTTGTTCGGCAAAGGCATCATAACTGGTATTCGCTTGGCCTTTCGCCAAATACGAGGCTTCAGGCAGTTTGGATATTTTTTTGGCAAAAGCGAAGCGTTGATTATCGGTCATGGGTACAAACATATCGAGCGTATTGGGGTCACGCTTGTCTTGCTCCACTTTAGCGGTCTTGACTTTAGCTTTTTGTTTAAACTTAAAGGTAAAGCTTGTAATAGTGCGACCTTGTTTGTGTTGGTCATAACTGACGGTAATATCGGTATTAGCATTAATTTCTCTGACCGC
>OCTV010000334.1_pt1 | contig 18852 bp, 15 predicted proteins | sample 1539101 | NCBI WGS metagenome assembly OCTV01 (sample SAMEA3991422, study PRJEB22521) | metagenome | biome: anthropogenic terrestrial biome; feature: sewage plant; material: sludge | place: Sweden | collected 2012-09-26 | reverse complement strand
GCTCTTCCGATCTAACATTGAATTTCTTATTTCTGCAAACATTGGTGAACCGCCTAAACCGATTGCAAAGATTGCTTCTGGTGGTGAGCTTTCAAGAATTATGCTTGCTCTTAAAAACGTTCTTGCTGATAAAGATAATATTCCAACATTGATTTTTGATGAAATTGATACTGGCGTGAGCGGCCGTGCTGCACAAAAGATAGGAATAAAGCTTGAGGAAATATCAAAGTTCAGGCAAGTTTTATGTGTAACGCACCTAGCTCAGATTGCTGTAATGGCTGATAATCATCTGTATATAGAAAAGAATGTTGTTGATAATGCAACTGTTACAAAGGTAACAACTCTTGATTTTAATGACCGAAAGAAAGAAATAGCAAGAATAATGGGCGGTGATAATATAACTGATCTGATGCTTAAAAATGCGGAAGAACTAATAACTACATCAAAGAAGTTAGTTAAAAATTAACATTGACATTATTTTTCAATTGTGATAACATAATACAAAAGCTATGAAGAGAGCAAGTAGCATTAATTGATAATTACAGAGAGCCTTTGGTTGCTGGAAAAAGGCATTTAGATTTTTGTGAATACGTCTTGGAGCTTATATTCTGAACATATAAGTAGGAATATACGGTTTTGCACCCGTTATAGTGTCAATGAGGCTGAAATATAATTTCAGCAAATTGAGGTGGTACCACGGGGTAACATTTTGTATGTTAATCGTCCTCTGTTAAGTATTTTTACTTGACAGAGGATTTTTGTTTGTATTAAATTAATTAAGGAGAAAATTATGACTATTTTTGAAGAACTAAAAAGACGTGGTCTTGTTGCACAGACTACTAATGAAGAAAAAATTAAAGAACTGCTTGATACACAGAAGGGTGTAAAATTCTACATTGGATTTGATGCAACAGCTGACAGCCTTCATGTTGGGCACTTTTTACAGCTTGTTGTTATGAAAAGATTGCAGATGTCTGGGCATATTCCAGTTGCACTTTTAGGAACAGGAACAACAATGGTTGGTGACCCAACAGGTAAAACTGATATGAGAAAAATGCTCACTGTCGATGAAATAAATCATAATGCAGAGTGCTTTAAAAGACAGATGTCAAAGTTCATTGAATTTGGTGATAACAAAGCGTTGATGGTCAAGAATGGCGACTGGCTTATGAATATGAACTATATTGAGTTCCTAAGAGATATCGGAAGATATTTCTCAGTAAATAAAATGCTTACTGCTGAATGTTTTAAGTCACGTCTTGAAAAGGGATTAAGCTTCCTTGAATTTAACTATATGCTAATGCAGAGCTATGACTTCCTGCATTTGAATAAAGAGTTTGATGTAAAAATGGAGCTTGGCGGAGATGATCAGTGGTCAAATATTATTAATGGTGTTGATCTTGTCAGACGTGTTGAAGGAAAAGAAGTTTACGGTATGACATTCACGCTTCTTACAACAAAAGAAGGTAAGAAGATGGGTAAGACTGAAAAGGGTGCTTTATGGCTTGATCCAGAAAAATGCTCACCTTATGACTTCTTCCAGTATTGGAGAAACGTCGGCGATGATGATGTTATCAATTGCCTGAAGCTTTTGACATTCCTGCCTATTGAAGAAATTGAGGAAATGGAAAAGTGGCAGGGTAGTGAACTTAATAAAGCAAAAGAAATTCTTGCTTTTGAAGTTACAAAAATGGTTCACTCAGAAGAAGAGGCACAAAAATGTCTTGATGCAGCAAAAACTGTATTCGGCGCAGGAAGTGCATCAGATGATATGCCTACAACAGAAATTACTGATGCTGATTTTGTTGATGGAAATGTATCTATTCTTGATCTTATTGTTAAATCTTCACTTTGCTTATCAAAGGGCGAGGCAAGACGTCTTGTAATGCAGGACGGTGTTTCAGTAAATGATAAAAAGGCAGATGCAAATGCACTTAATCTTTCAAAAGAAGATTTTGCTGAAGGCTTTATTATTATTAAAAAGGGAAAGAAAGTATTTCACAAAATAATTCTTTCTTAAAAAAGTAACAGCACTTCAAAAATTGAAGTGCTGTTTTTTTACTTGTTCATTGCATGAATAAATCTTATATCTTTTCCGATAAAATTGATTATCGCATACATTCCTGTAATTCGCGATATAATTCGGTCATCATATTTATTCTGAAGTTCACTAAGTGAAAGATTTGAACTTATTATGGTAGGTAACTCTTTATTTAGTCTTGAATTAATTACATTATAAAGTGCTGTTGAATAGAAAGGTGATGAAAATTCCGAACCAAGATCATCAAGGATAACAAGATCAGCGTCAATTAAGGTTTGTAGAGTATCAGTATTCACCACACGACCGAAATGTTCATTTTCAATAGCACGAAGGAAGTTCTGTATTGAGTCAAATGCAACATTATACCCCTTCTGCAATAAATCTTTTGCAATAGCAGATGATAAAAATGTTTTGCCAAGACCGGTTTTTCCAATAAAGAAGAGGCTTGGTGACTTATCAGAAAAATCATTTACATAATGCTTGCAAAAGTTAAGATTAGCAGCCATTTCAAGTCGTGGAACTATTCCGGTTCCTTCATCAACCGTTTCAGGGTAATAGTTTAGGTTAAAATTACTGAAATCTTCAAGCTTGATATTGCTGTTTCGGTTAATTTCTTTTACAGCATATTTTTTTAAAAGCTCATTAAAGCATTCACAACGTATGCCTTTTACATATCCTGTATCATTACATTTTTCACAGGTGTAGTGAAGGTCAAGATAATCTTCAGGGAAGCCAAAATCTTTTAAAAGAATTTTTATAATTTTTTGTGATTCAAGATTAGCTTCCTTTATTTTTTCAATAGCTTCCTTAACATTATTGTTCTTGTTCATGATTGCTTTTGAAAGCTCAACGCTTGTGTTAATCAACTGACTATTAACCGCAGCAATTTCTGGAGCAATATTTTCAATTTCAGTCTGTCTTTGCTCAAAAATTGTCAAAGCTTGTATATGTCTTCGGCTTATTTCAGTTTCAGCCTGAGTAAAAACCTCTTTACTATAAATCATATATTACTCCTTTAGTTTTTTGTTGCAGTCCTGAATGACTTTTTAAATATTTCATCAAGGTCATATGAGTGTTCATTTTTCTTTTCGGATTTCATTTCTGTACGTTGTACTGGTTTTTGCTCTTTAGAAATAACATCTTCTCTTTTTGTGTATTTGTTTTCAGACCAGCTTACAAGGATTTTATTTATGTACTCAAAGCTTAATTTATTAGTATTATCAACACATTTTTCATATGCAAAAGTAATCATATCAATGCTTAAACCTAGCTTCATCCAGTCATCAATGAATTTTTTCTGCTTTGGGGAAGGTCTTGTTTCTAATCCAAAAGCGAATTTGACTTTATTTTCAAAGGAATTATAGTCAATCAATCTTATAATTTCTTTTTCAACAGCCTCGTGTGTTATAATATCACGTTGAAACCAGTCTTTTGCAATAGCTTCAACATATGCAATTCTTGTCTTACCTATACTTTGACAATAGTCAAACAGCATAAGAATTATGCTGACAGAAAAGCCATAGTACTCGTGCAGATTAACAAGGGAGCATTGTTCTGTATATGTAATAGGTTTTTTTAATACCGTTTGAATGTTGTCCATCATAAATTTTAAATCAGCAGAGTTCTGAACTATTTTTTCAATTTCCTTCGGTGAATATTTAACTGAAGTTTTAGTAGAAAGAGTATTTTTTGCTGGGTTTTCGGCTTCAATTATAGAATTTTTTTCTGGCTTCTGAACAATTACTTCTTTTTCAGTATCTTTAACTCTGGTTGGTTTGTTTATATTTTCTATAACTTCAAGCTGGCACCAGAATTCAATAGCATCATCAACTTCTGAAGTATTAATTCCCGTCATGGAAGCTATATCTTCGGACTTGAATTTATTTGAATTACTGCACAACAAACAAAGCAATACTTTAACAGCATTGCCACTAGCAAGTTTTATGTATTCATCAACAACAGTACAGGGAACAGTGAACATTCTGCCCCAGTTTTTAATCAGTATATTATACTCCATATTATCCTCGGCTTTAAATTATGTATTTCATATTATAGCATATATTTTTATGATTTGCATTATTTTTCGTATGCTAATATTAACAAAATTAATATGTATTAATTTGTTGATAAATGTTGCCTGTTATGCTATAATATTATATATGTTTACAAAAGAGGAGAATACATTGAATAAGGAAATTTCTATTAATATGCAATCTCAAAATGAATATATAATTAAGGTTAAAGACATCATCGACAGTTTGTATGTTGAAGCTCCTCCGCTGGCTCATATCCACAGTTTCGGCTGTCAGCAGAATGTCAGTGACGGCGAAAAAATCAAAGGAATGCTTGCACAAATTGGATATGGTTTTACTGATAATCAGGAAAAAGCTGATTTAATCATATATAACACTTGTGCAGTCCGTGAGAACGCAGAGTCAAGAGTTTTTGGTAATATCGGCGAGCTTAAGCACCTTAAAGCAAAGAACAATAATCTTATTATTGGGATATGCGGTTGTATGGCTCAGCAGCAACATATTGCTGACAAAATAAAGAAAACATATCCTCAGGTTGACCTTGTTTTTGGAACATATGTCTTTCATAAGTTACCTGAGATGCTTTATGAATTACTGACTCAGAGAAAAAGGATATTTAATCTTGAAGTAAATAATTTAGAAATTATTGAAGGTATTGATGTTCTCCGTGAGGATAAAATTAAAGCAAGTGTACCGATAATGTATGGATGCAATAATTTCTGCACATATTGTATTGTACCATATGTCAGAGGAAGAGAAAAAAGCAGAAAGCCTGAAGAAATTATATGTGAAGTAAAAAGACTTGTCAGCCAAGGATATAAGGAAATTACTCTGCTGGGGCAGAATGTTAATTCATATGCTAATGGTTTCCCACGATTATTGCGAGAGCTTAACAAAATTGAAGGTGACTTCAGAATAAGATTTGTTAGTTCTCATCCAAAGGATGCAACAAATGAACTTATTGACGCAATTATAGAATGCGACAAGGTCTGCAAGCATCTACATCTGCCTTTTCAGGCGGGAAGCAATAGAATTCTCAAAGCTATGAACCGTAAATATACAATAGAAGATTATTATAAAATTGTTGATTATGCGAGGAGCAAAAAAGCTGATTTTTCATTTTCTTCTGATATTATTGTCGGTTTCCCTGGTGAAACCTTTGAGGAGTACCTTGAGACAATCAAAGCAATAAAGCGTGTTGGCTTTGATAATCTTTATACTTTCGTTTATTCAAAAAGGTCTGGGACAAAAGCGGCAGAATTGTCTGATGATATTTCCGATGAAATAAAAGGAAAGTGGCTTAGAGAACTTCTTCTGATTCAGCGTGAAATTGTAACAGACAGATTTTCAAGATACCTTAACAAAACTGTCAGAGTGCTTGTTGAGGGCGAAGGCAAAAAAGATAATACTTATCTGACGGGTAAGAATAATGAAAATATAATTGTTGAATTCAAAGGTGATAAGTCTTTGATAGGACAATTTGTTGATGTCAGAATTGATAAAATTACTAACTGGGCTTTGCTTGGTGAAATAAAAGAATAAAAGGGGAATAAAAAAATGAACGTAATTGATAAAGCAAGAGAACTTGGTGTAGCATTGCAGGCTGATGAAAGATATGCAAAATATCAGCAGGCTAAGACAAGTAATGATAATGATGAAGAACTTCAGAAGATGATTCAGGAGTTTAACATGAAGAGAGTTCAGCTTAATACTGAAATGTCAAAAGCTGAAAAAAATCAGCAAAAATTAAGCGAGCTTGATTCTGAAATCAAATCTCTTTACGGAAATATTATGGCTAATGAAAATATGAGTAAATTCAATGATGCAAAGAATGAAATGGATACTCTTCTTTCACAGGTTAATATGGTTATTACTATGTCAGCAAACGGCGAAGATCCATTGACTTGTCCTGTCGAAGTATCATCTTCCTGTTCAGGTAGCTGTGGCTCTTGTTCAGGTTGCCACTAGGAGTGAAAAAGCTTGAAATTAGCTGAAGTAGATGTTTCAAATGTATCCCCGATGATGCAGCAATATATTGATATAAAAAAATCTTTTATGCATCATATATTGTTCTTCAGACTCGGGGATTTCTATGAGATGTTTTTTGATGATGCACTGACTGTTTCAAAAGAGCTTGAACTGACCTTGACCGGTCGTGATTGTGGACTTGATGAAAGAGCACCAATGTGTGGTGTGCCTTATCACGCCTGTGAAGTATATCTTAAAAAGCTTATTGACAGGGGATATAATGTTGCTATATGCGAGCAGACAAGTGACCCTGCATTATCAAAAGGCCTTGTAACCCGTGATATTGTAAGAATTGTTACTCCTGGTACAATTATTGAATCAAACCTTCTTGAAGATGATTCAAACAACTATATGTGTGCGATTTATTATCATGAGAAGGATTGCTCAATCTGTTTTGCTGACATTTCAACTGGTGAAGTTCATCTTTTTGAGTATGATTCAAAGAATCTGCAGGTACATATTATTGATGAACTCTCACGTTTTGTTCCTGTTGAAATTCTTTTCAATGATGAATTTCTAAAGCTCAGGGATTGTACTGCTTTTATTAAGGACAAGCTTAAAGCAAGTGTCCAGATAATTGATGATTCTGAATATGACTTTATAAACAAAGCAGATATTATATTAAAGCAATTCAATGTAAAAAGCTTTGATGAATTAAAGCTTGATGTTGAAAGTTCTGGGCTAAGAAGCGTTGCTGCATTGTTTTCATATATCAGTAACACACAGAAGGCACTAATAGGTAGATTTTCTGAAATTAATATTCATAATACAGAAACTGCAATGAAATTAGGCTTTACTGCAAGGAGAAATCTTGAACTTATTGAAACAATGCGGAACAAGGAACGCAGAGGTAGTCTTTTGTGGGTCCTTGACCAGACTAAAACTTCAATGGGTAAGAGGCTTCTTAAAACCTACATTGAACAGCCTTTGATAAATCCTGCAAAAATTATCGACCGACTTGATGCTGTTGATAAGTTACTTTCAAGCCCTGTTGAGTTATCCGAACTGCAGGAAAGTTTATCGGGAGTATATGACCTTGAAAGATTAATGACAAGGGTAATGTTTAAAACAGCAACCCCTCGTGATTTAAAATCGCTTTCTGTAACAGCGTTAAAGCTACCGCAGATAAAAGAAATTCTTTCAGGCTTTTCTTCAAAATTAATTATTTCGCTTAATGAAAAAATCGATACTCTTGATGTTATATCAAATCTTGTTGAGAATGCAATAGTTGATGAGCCACCTGTAAATATCAAGGATGGTGGAGTTATCAAGGATGGCTTTAATGAAGAACTCGACAAGCTCCGTTCAATAATTTCTGGTGGTAAGGGAATTATTGCTGAGATTGAACAGCAAGAAAAAGAAAAAACCGGAATTAAGAACTTAAAGATAGGTTATAACAGGGTATTTGGTTATTATATTGAGGTTACAAAATCAAATTTTGACCTTATACCTGAAAATTATATTAGAAAACAAACATTGGCAAACTGTGAAAGATTCATTACAGAAGAACTTAAGACTGCTGAAAACACAATTTTAGGTGCAAATGATAAGATAATTTCACTTGAATCTGATATTTTTGTTGAAGTGCGTGATTTTATTGCAACTCAGCTTATTAAGGTGCAGGAAACTGCATCAGCAATAGCAACTGTTGACGTTCTTACTGCTTTTGCTGTTACAGCAATGAAGAACGGATATACGAAGCCTGAAATTGCAATTGATGGAATAATTGACATTAAGAACGGACGACATCCTGTTGTTGAACTAATGCAGAAGGATGAAATGTTTGTTCCTAATGATGCCTATCTTGATTTAACTGACAATAAGATGATGATTATCACTGGTCCTAATATGTCAGGTAAATCAACCTTCATGCGTCAGGTTGCATTAATTACTTTAATGGCGCAGATAGGTTCATTTGTTCCTTGTGATTATGCAAAAATATCGATTGTTGATCAGATTTTTACAAGAGTTGGTGCTTCTGATGACCTGACTGCTGGTCAGTCAACATTTATGGTAGAAATGAGCGAGGTTGCTGAAATAGTAAAAAATGCAACAAAGCATAGCCTTGTTATTCTTGATGAAGTTGGAAGAGGCACTTCTACTTTCGATGGAATAAGCATCGCAAGATCAGTATCCGAACATATTGCTACATCCAAACAACTTGGATGCAAAACATTGTTTGCGACTCATTATCATGAACTTATTGAGCTTGAAAATGAATTACCAGGTGTTAAGAATTACAGCGTTGCTGTTTCAAAACGTGGTGAAGATATCAAGTTCCTGAGAAAAATTGTTCGTGGTGGTGTTGATGATAGCTATGGTATTGAGGTAGCAAAGCTTGCGGGAATACCAAACAAGATTATTTCAAGGGCAAGGGAGCTTTTAAGTGCCCTTGAAGTTGATAATGAAAAGAAAATTGCTTCTGCAAATGCGGCGGGGCAGATATCTTTTGAAACAATCGGTGAGAATATCTTATCCGACAAATTAAGAAAGACAAATATTGATGAACTCAATGATGAGGAGCTAAGATATTTTGTAAAGGATTTATTGAAATACATATAAAGGTTGATGGTTATGAACAGGATTAACGTGCTTTCTAAAGAAATATCGGAGCTTATTGCTGCTGGTGAAGTTATTGAAAGACCATGTTCTGTCATAAAAGAGGTTTTAGAGAATTCAATTGACTCTGGTGCAAGCATTATTACTGTTGAAATAAAAAGCGGTGGCATTTCTTACATGAGAGTTACCGACAATGGCTGTGGAATATCTGAAAATGATATTCCGTTAGCTTTTTTGCGTCATGCAACAAGTAAAATCATATCAAAAGCTGACCTTGAAAGTATTTTGACTTTAGGCTTCAGGGGTGAGGCTCTCGCATCCATTTCTGCTGTTTCAAAAGTTGATGTAATAACCAAACGCCTTGAAGATGAATATGGAATACACTACACAATAGAAGGTTCAGAAGAAAAACATCTTGAACAAAGTGGTTGTCCTGACGGAACGACAATAATAATCCGTGATTTATTTTATAATGTTCCTGCTCGTTTAAAGTTTTTAAAGAAGGCTGTTTCTGAGGGTAACGCGATTGCTTCGGTTGTTAATAAAATTGCTTTGTCGCATCCTGAGATTTCTTTTAAATTTATAAGAGATAACAAGCAGGAACTTATAACACCTGGTGATGGCAAGCTTTATTCAGCAATTTATAGTGTTTTCGGTAAGGATTTTGCTAAATCTTTAATACCTGTAAATTTTGACTATAATAACATTAAGGTAAGTGGATATACAGTAAAGCCGTTACTTTCACGTTCAAACCGTGCTTTTCAGAACTTTTTTATTAATAATAGATATGTAAAGTCTGTTACCTGTACTGTATCATTAGAAGAAGCATATAGGAATTCAATAATGACAGGGAAATTTCCTTGTTGTGTTTTGAATCTTGAGATAGCTCCAAATATTGTTGATGTTAATGTTCATCCTGCAAAAATTGAAGTGCGGTTTTCTGATGAAAAATTAGTATTTGATGCTGTTTATTTTGCTGTTAAAAATGCACTTCTTGAAAATGATACTCCAACAGAATTAAAAATAAATAACCAGCCTAACTTCACAAAATCAGAGCTTTATGATGTAAAACCTGTTGAGGAAGAAAAGCCACAGCAGCTGCAGATGAACTTAAATAATCTTAATTTCAATAGTAAGCAGGAGGATTATCTTCCTATAAAGGATAATAATATTGTTTTTGAACAAAAGACTATACCTATTGAAAGCATTGTTGAGAATAAAAAAGAGGTTGAAACAAAACCAAATCAAGCTTTTAAAAGCATAAAATCACCAGTTGTTAAAGAAGATTTATCCGATTTTAAATATATTAATCAGAGTGCTTTTATAAAAAAAGAAGAACCTGTTTATACTGTTACTGAAGAAGAACAGGTGAAAGAGCCTGAAATTAATATAATTGGTGAGGCTTTTAAAACATACATTATTGCGCAGATTGATGATGAGCTGTTGCTTATTGATAAGCACGCTGCTCATGAGAGATATATTTTTGAGAAAATTAAAAATGATAATTCAATGCTGAATACACAGCTGCTTTTAGAACCTGTCGAAGTGCTTTTAAGTTATGAAGAGTACGATGCATTTATTTCAAATAAAGATAAGATAAACATTCTTGGCTTTTCCTTTGCAGAAGCTGATGGCTCAAAGATAATTATTGATGGTATTCCAACAGTATTAAATAATACCGACATAAGTGATATAATACCAGAACTTGCAGTTAATCTGATTATGCAGAAAAAGAATCCGTCAAATAACGTTTTTGATGAGCTTTTTCATTCGATTGCCTGCAAATCGGCAATTAAAGCTAACGATAAATCTGATAAAATTGAATTGCTATCTCTTGTTAAAAATATATACAATGATAATAATATCAAGTATTGTCCACACGGAAGGCCGGTACTTATAAAGCTTACAAAAAAAGAAATTGAAAAGCAATTTAAAAGAGTCTTATAAATGGGGAATGTGATGAAAACACCTGTAATTGTTATTGTTGGTCCGACTGCATCGGGGAAAACTTCTTTATCAATTGAAATAGCAAAAAAATTCAATGGTGAAATTATTTCAGCAGATTCAATGCAGATTTATAAGGGTATGGATATTGCCACAGCAAAGCCAACTATTGAGGAAATGCAGGGCATTCCACATTATCTTATCAGCTATTTAAATTCTGATGAAAGTTTTAGCGTTGCAAACTATGTAGTATTGGCTAAAGAGAAAATTAATGAAATAAGTTCCCGTGGTAAGATACCGATAATTGTTGGTGGAACTGGGTTATATATAAATTCATTAATTGACAATATTAAATTTGATGATACTTCTTCAGATATGAAAATAAGAGAAAGATTACTTAAAGAAGCTAATGAAAAAGGGAACAGATTTCTTCTCGACAAGCTTTATGAAATTGATCCTGAAACTGCTCGGCAGTTACATGAAAATAATCTTACAAGAATAATCCGTGCTATTGAGGTATATGAGCTGACTGGTGAAAAAATCAGTACTCAGAAAATAAAGAGCCGAATGGAAGAAAGCCCTTATAATCCTTGTATTATCGGACTCGATTGTAAGAATAGGCAAAACCTTTATGACAGAATTAATATTAGAGTGGACAAAATGGTTAAGATGGGATTAGTTGAAGAAGCTAGCGAAGTCTTTCATAACAGAACCCTCAGCACAGCCTGTCAGGCAATAGGGTATAAGGAGCTTATTCCATACTTTAATGGTGAAGAGACTCTGGAGCATTGCCTTGATGTATTAAAGCAACAGACAAGGCGATATGCTAAACGCCAGCTAACATGGTTCAGACGGGATGAGAGAATTAATTGGATTTATGTTGATGAAAATGACTTTATAGAGGAAAAAATAATAAATAAAGCTGTAAAAATAATAGAATTATCACAAATACTGTGATATAATAATATTATTATTTGAAAGGTGGAATCAGTATGACCAAAGGTATGAATTTGCAGGACGTTTTCTTAAATCAGGCAAGAAAAGACCATATTGCAGTGACAATATACCTCACGAATGGTTTCCAGTTTAAAGGCATGGTAAAAGGATTTGATAATTACACAGTAATACTCGACTGCGAAGGAAAGCAGAATCTTGTTTACAAGCATGCGATTTCTACCATCATTCCAGCAAGAGCAATAAATATTCTTGACAGTAATGAAAATTCAATCTAAGAGGTCTTTATGAATTCTTTGACAATTAAGCTGACAGCCTTTGCAATTTCACTTTTTATTATTATAATGGTTGTCAGCCAGCTATACAATGTATTTTCTGATAAAGAAAAATATGAGCAGGCAGTTTTATACACAGTGAATGACTCATTGAGTTTTGAAGGTATTTGCGTCAGAAACGAAAAGGTCATTCCTTTTGATGGAAAGGGAGTCCTTAATTATCCCAATTCAGACGGAAGTAAAATTGCTAAAAATTCTGTAGTAGCTCAGGTTTATTCCGATGCTTCACAGGTAGCCTCTCTCAATGAGATCGAAAAGCTTAAGGAAGAGCTTAGCATTATATTAAGATCAACAAATACTGGTACTGTTTCTGCAGCACAGCCAGAATTTATTTCAAAACAGATTGACGAAAAGTATCTGCTTCTTCAGAATTATATAGAGAATAATGATATTGACAAAATTGCAAGTACAAAAAAAGAAATTTTAGTTCTCATGAATATATATTCTGTCGCAACTAATGCGGAAAATGGCAGTTCGTTTATAAAACGTCAACAGAAGATAAATGCTAGAATAACTGAACTGAACAGTAAGCTTGGACAACCGATTTCAACAATTACTACTGGAAATTCAGGCTACTTTGTTAATTACACAGACGGATATGAATCCAAACTTAATTTTGAAACGATTAAGTCAATTACTCCTGAAGAAATCAAGAAAATTTTATCTTCAAGTATCCAGAAAAACTCTGATTCGGTTGGTAAAATAATTGATGATTATAAATGGAAAATTGTCGGAGTAGTAAGTTCTGAAAATAACTACATAGAAAAAAAGACAATAAGTATTAAAATTAACGGTATTACAGAAAATATCCCGGCTTATGTTGAAAGTATGACTTCATGTGGGAATGGAAAATATAAAATAATAATGTCATGTGATTATCTTAATTATGATCTTGTTCAGGACAGAGTAAGACATATTGATATTGTTTTCAATGAATATTCAGGTGTAAAAATCCCGAGAAATGCAATAAACTTTGATAAAGCTGGTGAGCGAGGGGTTTACGTTTCATACGGTCAAAAAATTATATTCAAAAAGTTAGATATAATTTATGAAGGTGATGATTTTGTCTTATCAAGAAACACTTCAGATTCTGATTATGTTCTGATACACGATAAGATTGTTTTTGAGGAGGATAAGGCTCTTGGAACAAATTCAACCCAATAATTCAAATAAATATTTGTATGTAGTTGAAAATTATCACAATATTTGTTATAATGTTAATCAGTTAAAATCAAAATATCATTCTGACAATGATGTTTTTCAGATTATGGCTGTTACAAAAACTGTTGAGCCGGAAATTATTAACGTTGCTATTGAAAACGGGATTAATTTATTAGGTGAAAACCGTGTTCAGGAATTTTTGTCAAAAAAGGATTTTTACGATAAAAAAGCTGATGTTCATTTTATCGGTCATTTGCAGACGAACAAAGTTAAATACATTATCAATGATGTTTCAATGATTGAGTCTGTTGACAGTTTTAAGCTTGCAAGTGAGATTGATAAGCACGCACGACAGAATAATCTGATGATGGATATACTTATTGAAGTAAATGTCGGTAATGAAATTTCAAAATCCGGTGTTGAGTTTTGTGAAGTTAATTCTCTGTTAGATGAAATTTCACTACTTCAGAACGTAAAAGTAAAAGGATTGATGGCAATTCCTCCTGTAAATTCTCCTGAAAGCCTTTATGAAAAAATGCAGAAGCTTTTTGTAGACCTCAGGAGTAAGAAATCAGAAAATACTGATATGACATTTCTGTCGATGGGAATGACTAATGATTATCCTTTAGCTATAAAATATGGTTCTAATATTGTCAGGATAGGAACTGGATTATTTGGAAAACGAAAATAATTGGAGGTATTAACATGGGTGTAGTTCAGAGTTTTAAAAATTTCTTTATGTCAAATGACGAAGAAGATTATGATGATGATTTTGATGAGGTAGAAGAAGAAGCTCCTGTACCAGAAAAGAAAAACAGGGAAGTTAAAATCAACACTTCAACTACTCTTCAGATAGTTTTAGCTCGTCCTACTGATTTTTCAGAAGTAAAATCTATTGGTGATGACCTTAATGCTTCTAAAACTGTATTACTTAACCTGGAAACAGTTAAGAATGAGGATGCAAAGAGAATATTAGACTTTCTTTCTGGTGTTGCTTATGCAAACGGTGCTGATATAAAGATGATGGCACAGAAGACATTTGCAATTATGCCAAGAAATGTTGGCTTCTCAGGTGTTGATCTAATGGGTGAACTTGAGAACAGTGGCTATACTCTTTAATGTTATTTACTGATACAGATTATTTTAAAAGCCTTTCAGATGATGACAAGCTATTGTCAAGGCGTGTACTTGACTGGATTGAATTGTCTGAAAACAAATATACTGCTAAGTATTCAGCTTTTCTTGATAATCATCAGTTAGAAGTTTGTAAAAGTGTACTTTCCTATATGAATTTTATTAATTATTCATTCTATGGCGGATATGAAAATGCTTCAAGATTTGTTCTTGGCGTCTTTCCGCCTTATAGTGATTTTGCAGTTGATACAGACTTTCCTATTAAGCCTGTATTGTTTTCATACAGGACTGAAGATGAATTATCTCACAGAGATTTTCTTGGCGCATTAATGGGTCTGCAGATAAGAAGAGATATGATAGGGGATATTCTTGTCAATAATGATAAGTGTCTTATCTTTCTTAATGAATCTGTTTATAACTTTGTCATTAATAATATCAGGAAAATTGGTTCTGTTGGGGTGAAAATATCTGATGACATCAGTTCTTTTGATTTTAAAAATGTAGAAGACAGCTTTAAACATATTAACGGGACAGTATCATCTTTAAGACTTGATTGTATCATTAGTCTTGTTACAAAGCTTAGCAGGGAAAAATCATCCTCCCTTATTAGGTCGGGAAATGTTAAGGTTAATTGTATTGACATAAATAATACAAGTCATATTCTAAAAGAAAATGATATTTTTTCAGCAAGAGGATACGGAAAATATATATTTACATCTATCACCGGAATGTCAAAAAAGAATAGATATTGTATAGAAATAGATAAATTTGTATAGGGGGATTATTATGATAAGTCCAAAGGAAATAAGCGAAAAGAGATTTGAAAAAGCAGCACGTGGATACAGAATTGACGAAGTTGACACATTCCTTAAAGAAGTTGCTTTCTCTGTAGCTAAAATTATAAAGTCATATGACGAAAGTGAAGCTAAAATTCACAAGTTGGTTGATAAAGTAAATGAATATCGTGATGACGAGGATGCAATTAAAGTTGCTATTCTTGGAGCTCAGAAGCAGGGTCGTCAGATTATTGTTGAAGCTGAAATGGAAGCTGAAAGAATGGTTGCTGAAGCAAAAGGCAAGTCAGATAAAATACTTGATAATATTCAGGATTCATACATTGATGAGCAGAATAAGCTTGATAATCTTAAAAAAGAAGTTACTGCTTTCAAGGCACAGCTTACAGAGTTATACAATAGACAGTTACATCTTATAATGGAAATTCCTGAATTCAATGAAGAAGTATCTGAGGAAGTACCTGAACAGGCTGAAGAACCTGAAGATGAATTTGATCTTGACATTGACCTTGATATAAAGGAGCCTTTGTCAGAAAGTATAGAAACACCAAATGAAGAACCATTGTTATCAGCTGATGCAATTCCTGATTTTAAAGATGACAATTATTCAAGTCCGAAAAAGTTCGGTGATTTAAGATTTGGCAATAACCAGATCAAGTAAAATTAACAAGGAGAATTTTAAATGCCACAGGATTATAACAAGACACTTAATCTACCACAGACTGAGTTCCCGATGAGAGGCAATCTCCCTCAGAGAGAGCCTGAAATGCTTAGTAACTGGGAAGATAAAAGACTCTATTACAAAATGATTAGCAATAATGCAGGTAAGAAAAAATACATTCTTCACGACGGACCTCCATACGCAAATGGTGATATACATCTTGGAACTGCATTGAACAAAGTATTAAAAGACATTATTGTTAAGTATAAGAATATGAGTGGTTTCTGCTCACCATATATTCCTGGTTGGGATACGCATGGTCTTCCTATCGAGCTTAAAGCTATGAAGAAGATTGGTGTTGAGAATGGTGCAATTCCTCCGCTTGAATTAAGAAAGCACTGTAAGGAATTTGCTCTTTCTTATGTGGAAAATCAGAAGGAACAGTTTAAGCGTCTTGGTGTTCTTGGTGACTTTGATGATCCTTATTTAACATTGAAACCTGAATTTGAAGCAAAGCAGGTAAAAGTATTTGGCGAAATGGCAAAGAAGGGTTATATCTATAAAGGCTTAAAGCCAGTTTACTGGTGCCCTGAATGTCAGACAGCGCTTGCTGAAGCTGAAATTGAATATGCTGATGATCCATGTCATTCAATCTACGTAAAATTCAAGGTTGTTGATGACAAGGGAAAGTTCAGCGCATTGAATCTTAACCTTGACAACACATATTTTATTATTTGGACAACTACTACCTGGACATTACCTGGTAACCTTGCTATCTGTCTTGGACCTGAATACGAATACTGTATTGTTAAGGCTAATGGTGAGAACTATTGTATGGCAAAAGAACTTGTTGATTCAACAATGTCTGCTGCTAAAATAGAGAATTTTGAAATTGTTGGTTCATTTACAGGAAAAGAACTTGAAGGAATTCAGACAGCTCATCCGTTTATGGACAGAAATTCACCTATCATCGTCGGTGATCATGTAACACTTGAAAGCGGTACAGGTTGTGTTCATACAGCACCTGGCTTTGGTGTTGATGACTTTGAAGTCTGCAAGAAGTATCCTGAAATTCCTATCGTTGTTCCTGTTGACGGAAAGGGAATTCTCACTAAAGATGCTGGTATGTTTGAAGGACTTACAACTGATGATGCTAATAAGAAGATTGCAAAGCACCTTGAAGATATTCACGCTTTGTTTGCTTTAGAAAAAATAAAGCATCAGTATCCACACTGCTGGCGTTGTAAACAGCCTATCCTCTTCAGAGCTACAGAACAATGGTTCTGTTCAGTTGAGGGCTTTAAGGATGAGGCAATAAAAGCTATTGAAAAAGTTGAATGGATCCCTGAATGGGGCGAAGACAGAATTAAGAATATGGTTCGTGACAGAAGTGACTGGTGTATCTCACGTCAGAGAACATGGGGCGTTCCTATTCCTATAGTATATTGTAAGGATTGTAATAAGCCTATTATCAATGCACAGCTGATTGACAATATTTCTGACTTGTTCAGAAAGGAAGGATCAGATGCTTGGTATACTGTTGATATAAAGAACCTTCTTCCTGATAACCTTAAATGTGATTGTGGTTGCACAGAATTCACAAAAGAAATGGATATTATGGATGTTTGGTTTGATAGTGGTGTAACTCATACAGCTGTTCTTGAGGAAAGAGAAGGATTGTATTCACCAGCTGACTTGTATCTTGAGGGTGCAGATCAGTACAGAGGATGGTTCCAGTCATCACTTCTGACTTCTGTTGTATGGAACGGACACGCTCCATATAAATCCGTTTGTACTCATGGTTGGGTAGTTGACGGTGAAGGTAGAAAAATGGCTAAATCTCTTGGTAATGGTATTGAACCAAAAGAAATTATCAAGGATTATGGTGCTGATATCTTAAGATTATGGGTTGCTTCATCTGATTATCACGCTGATATCAGAATTTCAAAAGAAATTTTAAAACAGCTTTCTGAAAGCTATAAGAAGATAAGAAACACAGCAAGATTTATCCTTGGAAATCTTGATAACTGTGATGGCTTTGACTATGACAGAGATGCTGTAAGCGATGACCAGTTGCTCGACCTTGATAAGTGGGCATTAATGAAGCTTGATGAGCTTATTGATAAAGTCAACGTAGCATACAACGTATTTGATTATCATATTGTATTCCACAGCATTCATAGCTTCTGCGTTGTATATATGTCAAACTTCTACCTTGATATTCTAAAGGACAGATTGTACTGTGAAAAGAAAGATTCTGTTGAAAGACGTGCTGCACAGACAGTTATGTACAGAGTTCTTAATGCAATTTCAAGATTAATTGCTCCTATTATGTCATATACAGCTGACGAAATATGGAGATTTATGCCTCACTCATCAATAGATAATACTGAAAGCGTTTTCTTTAATCAGATGCCAGAAAAATCAGGCATTGTATTATCTGATGAATTTAAGGAAAAGTGGGATATAATCTATAACTTGAGAGAAGACGTCAAGAAGGCTCTTGAAAATAAGAGAGCTGCAAAAGTTATTGGTGCTTCTCTTGAAGCAAAGGTAACAATTCACGCAGACGAAAAGCTTTATAATAAGCTTATTGCGTTCAAGAATGAGTTACCAGCGATATTCATTGTATCAGCTGTTGAAATTGTCAATGGCGGAGAAGGTGAATTAAAGGGAGAATTTGAATCTGTATCAGTTACAGTTGAAAATGCTTCCGGAGAAAAATGTGAAAGATGTTGGGTATATTCAGATTCTGTTGGTAAAGATGCAGAACATCCTACACTTTGCTCAAGATGTATAAAGGTTATTGAATAGCTTAATTATTAAGTTGCTGCTCAATATAGAGTGGCAACTTAAATTAAGTTTTATGGGGTGAAATATGATAATATTCTGTTTGATTACTGTTGCTTTATTAGTTGGCGCTGATCAGATAATAAAACTACTCATCATTAAGAATTTTGATCTGTATGATTCTGTTTCTGTAGTAAAATTTGGTAAGCATAAGATTTTTGACCTGACTTACACTTTGAATGACGGAGCAGGATGGAGTATTTTCAGTGGAAAGAGAATCTTTTTAATATTAACAACTTCAGTTTTTTTAATTGGAGTAATTATTTTTCTTATAAAAAATGCAAAAAGCAGTAAATTCTTAACCTTATCTATGTTACTGATTATATCTGGTGGTGTTGGTAATCTCATCGACAGAATT
>OCTV010000330.1_pt1 | contig 18883 bp, 15 predicted proteins | sample 1539101 | NCBI WGS metagenome assembly OCTV01 (sample SAMEA3991422, study PRJEB22521) | metagenome | biome: anthropogenic terrestrial biome; feature: sewage plant; material: sludge | place: Sweden | collected 2012-09-26 | reverse complement strand
TATTGTCTGTTTCATGTATGTATCCCCCAGAACTGTCGCATCTCTCTTCGATCTATAAATCGACATAAGCATTGAAAAATTTGAAGGTGTTACCGGCAGCAATCCACCTGAATCTGTCCATGTACCCATTTCAAACACAAACGAATAAAATCCATTTCTCGGCTCATCATCATATATACCTTGGTTTACTGCCCATTCTTTATACGCAGCAGCATCTTCTGTCCCATCATTTTTATATGTCCAGCGTGAAATTTTTCCTCTTGAACTCATATCTGAGTCATTCTTAGGATTTAATATTTTAAGTACATATATTTTATCAGGATCTTTTTGGTTGATTTTTTTTATGTCTGTTTCGCCTGGTCTTTCAATATAAAAATCATTTCTGAATTTTGCAATCTCATTGTCAATAAATGCTGTTTCTCCTGAGGAAAGATCCATTTTATCATATAGATATAATCGGTTTGCATATCTTAATTCATCTTCAATATATCTTGCTGCTATATCTCCTACAGCCTGCCCATCTGTATATTCATATGTATCTTTATATACCTTCTGCATAGGCTTTAGAATACTGAACACGCAAGCCATCATCATCATAAACAGACATACAACAACTATCATTTCTACCAGCGTAAAGCCTTTAAGTCTTTTGTTTACGATTTTCAATTTCCGTCCCTCCTTTTTGTTTGACATATACTAGTTAGTAAAAAACTTCAGATTTCCAGCTACATCTTCATATATTGGTTTTTTATCAGCGTCTTTTTCAGTAATTGCTTGATATTTTTTTACTTCAATAGGTTTAACATCAGTAAAACCGTCTGTTGAAAGCTCTATATTCATAGTACCAGTATCTACAATATCTGTTGAACCCGAATCTGGTTTGTACGCAACTATTTTAGACTGATAATTAACCTTTTTGACCAGATTTCTTGAGCTTTTTACGTTATATATTACTGATAACCCTGCCTCAACAAGCAAAGTAGCAGCTATCGCAAATACTGCTATAGCTATAACAACTTCAAGAAGAGTCATACCTTTTAAATGTTTTTTATTTTTTATCTTTTTTTTCATAACAGTATCACTCCTTAGTATGAAACATATCCGTCAATAGTTTCCCATGCAAATTTATCTCCAGATCCGTCTTTCTTAGAACTTTCTGGAAAATAATCTACATAGAAACATTGAAAAGTATTTTGGATCATTCCTATATTTGAAATGAAAATTGAACCTATAACAGAAATGTTTTTGTTAGAAAAAGTTTCCTTTTTTGTTGCACCTTCAAGTGTATATGAAAACTTTCCATCACTGAATTTATGACTTGAATTTGCCCATGAGAAATTTGAATCAAGAGCAATAATATGTCCTGTCAATACACATTGATTTGAAAAATCTATTGTAACCACTGTATCTGGATCCGGAACTTTATCATCAGTTGCACTTGGCATCGTTTTATTATCGGCTGCACATATATATAAATCCGGAACCAAATTGGCATTAAGTTCATTTTTACCAGGTTTATCATCAGCCATTTTATAGTAAGTCTTAAGATCTAACGTATTGGCCAATGATTTTCCTTTAAAATATGTTTCATTGTAGTTTTTCGTCAGAAAATGTGTATTGTTCGCATAGAAAGTATTTTTCAAAGTTGTTTCATCTCGCGTTATTCCGGACACAGTACTAACAGCACTAAAATAATCATCTTCATCAGGTGATGCTGATGGTGAGTAATTATCTCCTTGCGGAATATAGAAATAAACCTCTCTGCCTTCAGAATCGTCAATTATTATATCACAATCACTAAATTTAACATCATATAGATTTATCCATATTTTGCCATTAGCAGGAGGGGTGATGTTTAACGTACATCCATTAAAATTTCCACCTGCAATTGTGCAGCTTCTAGATATTTCTACTGTTTTTGTCTTGGGGACAGCAGTTGCATCTGATACTGTTCTCATTTTTACTTCATTATCATTATTATCATAGTAGTAAATTTCAGTGGTTCCCGAAACATCAAGACACGAATTATTTTCTGATCTCTTAAATTTTTGTCCTTTGACATCATAGAATGATTCAAATGCATCATTTTGTGTTTGTATTATTTTATAACTTTTATCATTCTTTCCTAGTATATCATCTTTGCTCATACCAGTCGGCCATGTAAATGCATCATCCTTAATGGTGATTTTGCCCGACAGCTCAGCTGCATCTTTTAAATCGTTACCAGCAGCATCAGTGATTTGTCTGCATGTAACAGTTGAAGAATCCTTTAGGATATTACTGAAAGTAGCAGCATCCTTCACCATGAGTTGGCCGTTTACACAAATATTCCCATATATTGCAGATTTATTATATGAACAATTAGTCATATCAAGGACTTGTTCAACACAAATATCACCTTTTATTTCAAATTTATGGGTCGGGTCAGTACCGAGCTTAAGATGACCCTTTGTATATATATTTCCTGTTTGAAGTTTTTTATCTCCCATAACCCCTGATGCCCAATCCAGAAGTTTTGTTCCATCACCATTACCCACCAATACACTTGTATGAGGTTCAAAAGCAAGTGCATTGTTTACCTCATCTGTAGTTGAAGCTACATTTATATTTGGTATTGTAAATGTAAGTGGTGCTGTTCTTTTATCTGACGGACTATATGTAGCATCTGAATTATAACAATAAATGGACGAATACATTGTTCCGGTATTTTCTGGAAACAGAATCCTTCCGGCATATATATTAATAGGATTTCCAACGCGCGGATCAGATCCACTCGATAAAGCACCTACATCAGGGTTTATCTTAGTGTAAAACGTTCCGTCACAATATATATATGGTATATTTATAATAGAATCACTTTTAACAGGTTTATATTCGGATAAAAACGCTGTTGGAATCATTATCGCAATATTACCACCAACACTAAGTCCATTAGATCCATTTATATTCTTTTGAAAACTAACCACGGAGTTATGTGTTGTAAATCTAAGTGTTGAACCGTACAATCCACCTCCTGAAAGACCTGCGTCATTCCTAAAGTCAGTAAGAGGCTCTTTATATGCATCTGGCCACTGCATATTACCTTCAGCATCTAATACAACATTTCCTGAAGCATCAAGCTTAGGCAATGTTAATGTGTATGAAGGACCATGAATTGTAGCTCCTGTTGATCCTCCAAGACTAAAATTATTTGAAGCCAAGAATCCGGCTCCGCCTCCACCTCCGCCTCCGCTGTTATTCGCACCGCAGACATACTCAGAATATGTTGTAGTTTCGTTTCCCATTTTTACTGTTGCGGTTACTTTAAATATATTGTATCCGCTTCCATTTATGTAAAAATCGTCTTCTTTGTCTTCACCTACGTATTTAAATTCAAGTTTTTCAACTGTTCCAAATCCATCAGGCAAAGCTTCCTTGTTGTTCACATTAACAACTACTGGTTCGCTAGTTTTATTAATCAATTTTGTTGCAATATGAGTACCAAGCGACTCATTAGCCTGACCCTTTCCAAGCGTCTTTACAACACTGTCAATAACTGAACGACCCGTATATGTTGTCTGATCATCATGATATTCCCCAAAGGCCCGCTTATTAGCTGTTCCTGCCAGGGCTATAGCTGACATCATAAGAATGAGCATTACCATCATTACAAGTGTTACGGTATACAATACTGAACCCTTTAGTCTGGAGCTTCTCTTATCTTTTTGTGTATCCATACTAATCCTCCCATCCTTTCTTATACCAATACTGTCTTTTAGATGTGTAGGGAGATTGCAAGAACAACCTCCCTGTATAATTTTGTAACGTAGGTTAATGGACTTTTTTACGAAAGATCCGGTTCATCAACTTGCTGCATTGTATAGAAGCAATATGTAATTGTACCTGTTGAATAGCCCTGCTCCTCCGGTATATCAGAAAGCAGGCCAAACCATGGATCATCAATAGTAACACCTGTAATACGCACGCCTGTATCGAGTGCTTTAAGCTGATCTTCAAAAGCCATAAGTGAAGGCTTCGTAAATTTAACTTCAACTGTTACTGTATGTTTCTCAACTTCCTGACCTTCAAGTGCCTGAATAGAAAGTGCATTCTGAAGCTTATCATAGAGAACCTTATCCTGTGATTCCATAAGATTTCCGTTTATATCTGCTGCCTCAAGTATTGGATATACCACTACATTAGGGGTGTAATAGTAGAACTTGAGTTCGTCATTTTTTGCATCTTCTACTGCAAACTGTCCGACAACCTCAATAAGATTTTTGTCATCTTTCTGATATGCACCTTCCTTATTAAGTATATCTTCTAAATACTGATCAGCCTGAAAATTTTTCTTTGGAACAATAAAAATCTTTGAGTATTCCTTGGATTCATCATACACTCTTTTAATCGACGCATTTATGCCTTTAATCTCATCAATTTTCATTTTATTGTCATCGTACTCTGCCTGAACAGTTTTCTGTTGCTTTTCATGATTTTTAATGTCTGCTCTTATAAGCTTTACCGGCCATGCAACAAATACTATTATAATTACAAGTACCATAAATATTAAAAATGCTATCTTTTCTCTGTAGCTTAATTTCATTTGTTATTTTCCTCCCCTTTTGTATCAGTAACAGTTCCAAATGAATTCATTTTATCAAAATTTACAGGACTCTTTACACGCATTTGTATTGCGCCGGTAAATGTTCTTTTATTTACTTTACCAGCCTCAACCGCTACTTGAGCAGTTGTACCTGCCGCATCTGATACAAGAGTTGTACCGTAAAGCTTTACTTCTCCATCAGGATCTACTCCGTAACCATTGTTCTGTATATCACTAAAGTAGTCTGTTGCCAAAAGATTTTCAACAAACTTTGCATTAAATACAGGAGCAGGTTCCTTGCCGGCAAGCGTAGTATATTCAAATTCTACCATACCATCTGTATAATCAAACTTGCTTATTGAAACAGTAGATTTAAGTTTTCCTAAATCTACCGGATCCCATGCTGTAAGATCATCAAGTTCATAAATTATGTCTTCATTTTTAACATCTGTTATTGTTTTTTTCAAAGTCTGCTCAATAGTCTTATAAACTTCACTCTCTATGTATGGCTGACTTTTAAGAGAATCGGAAGCTAGCATTGCCATTCTGGCATATTCTTCAACTTCTGCTCTCATATCTATTCTGTCAAGTCTTAACTGGAGCTGTGCCTGTGTATCAGCACTCTTGTTCCATGTATCCATTTTCTTTGTTTCCTTGACTATAACATTGTCCTTTATTTTGAAACCAAGAGTTATACAACCCATAACTACAAGTGTAGCCAGACATGAAGCGATACATATCGGAATAAATGTATTATCTGATTTCATTTTATCGCTGATCATTGCTGCAGTACCGCCGAACTCAAGCATATTAACTTTTTCAGTTGCTTTATTTCTTGAGAACATGGCACCGATTGCATTTGCATATAAGGAGAATTCAAAGTTCTGATATCCCTTTACATTTTTAGGAACAGTAATGACGCTTGTGTTTATATCCATCTGTTCAAGGTCTTTTGTTATACGGATATATTCCTTAGTATCACCGTAAAGAATTACATTTCTTATAGGTGTATTCATATTTCTGCTCTTGTGGAACTGGAGCATACGGAATATGTTTTCATTTACTGCTTCATAAACATAGTCAGCTGAGTTATCATAGTCAGATGCATCGATAGATGCAAATCTTGAGAATGAAAGCTGATTGTTTTCGTAAATATTCAAGCTTATGAAGTTGTTGTCTATCTGAACTGCAAGAAGAGGCATTTTACTTCTGTTTCTTTCATCAGACAACAGAACCTTTGTAATACAGTTGCATCCTACCATGACGGATTTAAGATTTACACCGAGCATTGAGAATACTCTCTTATATGAGTCGATTACCTCCTGAGGACATGCAGTAGCAAGTACTGTTATCATTCCATCAGATGAAACTTCAGAAGGGTCTGCTCCTAAACCTGGTCCTTCAACTATTGTATATGAAATGCCATATGTATCATCAATACCTACCTTAGCCTGCATTTCTGCTTTTACGAGTTTTGTGAATTCCTGTTCCTTTGCTGCTTTTCTTATACTGAGTTCCTTGAATATTGTCATGTTTGAGGAAATACTTACTATTGCCTCTTTATCTATCATTCTGTTCTGTTTGATTCTCTGATTAATAAGAGTAGCCAATCTAGGAACATCTTTAACGTGACCGTTTACTATTATGTCCTCATCAATATTGAGTGTAGCTGCAGAACTGACGTTGATCTTGTTTTTATTCTCAACACCCTTGATAATACGTATGTTTCTATCTGTTATATCAAACGATAGCATTAATTTTTCCACCTCTCTGTTGTATGTAAGTCAATTAAACTTCTAATAAAGTAATATGTTTTTTGTTAAATATTTTCCAGTCCACCCAGCGACTCATAAATGGCCGGATAAATACCGCCGAGCAAAAGACCTATTGTAAGACCAAGAATTATAATCATTACAGGCTGTAATAAGCCTACAAGTCTCTGAATAGCTGAATCTGATTCTTCTTCGTAGTAGTCTGCTGATTTTTCAAGGATATCATCAAGAGCACCGGCTTCCTCGCCGACATAAATTATCGAGCAAAACATTGATTCAAATATTTCTGTTCTCTGAATAGATGACGATAATGTTTCACCCTGTTTTATCTCGTCTACTACCTGAGCAAACTTTTCACTTATGTATCGGTTATTAAGAATTGCAGATGATCTCTCAAGGCATTCTACCATAGGTATACCACTTGAATAAAGTGATGATAACGTTCTCGCAAATCTCGCTGTATAGACCTTTATCATAAGAGGTCCTACCTTCGGCATTGTTATCTTGTATACATCGAGTTTATATTTGACGCTTGGTACTTTAAAAGCATAGACTATTCCGAAAATTAAAAGCGCAAAGACTACCAGAAGTATGTACCACTTTGATGTTACGAATTTACTTCCTGCCATAAGGAACCTTGCTATAGGGTTAATTTCCGTTCCTTCAAACAACGGTTCAAATACAGGCATGATACCTACAAATATAATAAGTACAACTACTATGGTAAGTATAAGCAAAACAATAGGGTAAATCATAGCACCTTTTATTGTGTTGTTCATCTTGTTTTCTTTGTCATAATGTGCCTCCATTCGCTTCATTACGACATCAAGTGAACCACTGCTCTCACCTGCGTTTACCATACTTTTCAGAAACGGCGGAAATGCATCGCCCTGCATTTCAAGAGCCTTTGAGAATGACTCACCCTTCTGAACCTGTTCATAAATGTCAAGCCATACTCTCCTTGCCCTGTCATTTGACTGCTCCTTGCTTAAAATGTCCAATGACTTTACCAGTGTAAGGCCTGATGTAAGCATGGCACTAAGCTGTCGGCAATTGAAAGACAACTCTTTGGTCTTGAATTTGTACGTTGATTTGTTTTCCTCTGAAGTACTTTCCTTACGACTTGTGAGCATCATACCTTTATCGCTCACTTTTTTTGCAAAGTCACGTTCGCTATCCGCTACCATAGTGCCTTTTTTTGTTGCACCCTGCGAATCCTTTGCTGTATAAGAAAATCTACTCATTTAACCACCTCCGAATTATTATAAACTATCACAACTAAGAGCAAAAATAGACACACTACTCTAATAATATTATTATATCATCATAAGGTAGAAATTGCAATTGTGTATTTTATATAAATACTTCGTACATATTTATAATAATGTACCAACAATAGAACAAGTTAGTCTTATCTAATACATAAACAAGGAAATATTTTAGTTATATTTTCCTTTGATTGGTATAATATTGATATTGGCTCATTGCTTTTTCGAGCATTTTAAGCCAAAACGCACAATAACACTATATATAGGCTTGAACATTTGTGCAATTTACCTTTTTATGTAGGCACTTTAATTATGTCGAAAACATAAGGCCATTTTTTCATAATTATGATTTTATAAAATAATATAAGATATGCGATGGTTATGGACAAAACAGTTATTATTACTATTATGCCTCAGCGGATAAGTTTATGAAAATATCAGAATTTTATTGCACGGCTTTCTGACCAGCCTGCATCTTCGGACACATATCTGTTTTTTCAGTACGACTGAATATTAATTAATGAACGAAAATATTTATTGACATAGTTTATATACAAGTAGTATACTTATATATATTATTATATTAGAGTTACATTTAAGTGTCGTCCGAAAGTGAGGCATATGCTTTTATGAAAAAACAAATAAAAAAGGTATTTATTTTTCTATTGTGCTCTGCATTTCTTGTATGCGTATCATCATGTAAAAATGCAGACAGTATTTCATCAGTCAGTACTGATGAAAAAGTCAGTCGGTCAGTCAGTACAGATACCGTGGTAACTACAGAAGATTTATCAGATATTATTGCTGCGGCAGGTACCGCTGAAGATACTGTGACCGTATCCACACAGTCCCAGACATCTCAGGATCAGACAGATACAGCTGACAGTGATACTATTATAATTGATGACAAGGTTTTTATTGCCATGGTAAGTGACATATACGCAAATACTGATAACTATATAGGAAAAACAATAAAATTAAGCGGATTGTATGATATAACTAAAGATGATAAAACAGGCAAAACCTATTATTCTGTATACAGATGTGATACTGCCGGCTGCTGCACTTGCGGAATTGAAGTAGACTGGGATGATAATTTTGATTATCCATCACCTCAGCAGGACCAGAACGTTACTGCAACAGGAGTACTTGACAGCTATGAAGAAAATGATCAGAAATATCTTGTTCTTCACTTATCAGAATTAACAATTTCAGACCAGTAAAGGTTACTGTTGCACCATACAGTAAAACCTTAAAAATTACCTGAGTTATATTACGAAATAAAAAACTGCTTGTTATCATGCAAGCAGTTTTTAGTATTATTTTATATTTTTCATAAGACTTATCATTTCAAGAGCTGACATTGCACAGTCATATCCTTTATTCCCCGCCTTTGTTCCTGCTCTCTCAATAGCCTGTTCAATATTTTCGGTTGTAAGAACTCCGAACATTACAGGAATACCACTCTTAAGTGAAACAGTTGCTATTCCCTTTGAAACCTCTGCACATACATAATCGTAGTGTGATGTAGAACCACGGATTACAGCACCTACACATATAATTGCATCGTATTTTCCGCTGCAAGCCATTTTCTGTGCTGCAAGAGGAATTTCAAAAGCACCCGGAACCCATGCAAGATCTATATCTTCTGGCCTTACATCATGACGAAGAAGTGCATCCTCAGCACCTCCTATAAGCTTTGATGTAATAAATTCATTAAACCTGGAAGCAACAATACCTATTTTTGCACCATCTGCAACAAATTTTCCTTCAATAATGTTCATAATATTTTCCTCCGTTTATTTATTTTAATCACCGTATGTCAGCATATGTCCCATACGATGCTGTTTTGTTTTGAGATAAAATTCATCCTGCTTTGTTGTCTCCATCTGCAGAGGAATTCTTTCTGTAATCTCTATTCCATAATCAGATAAATCTGATATTTTAAGTGGGTTGTTTGTCATGAGTCTGAGTTTTACAGCATTAAAATATTTAAGAATTTGTGCACCACAGCTATAATCACGAAGATCTGCAGGAAATCCAAGTTCAATATTTGCGTCTACTGTATCAAATCCCTGTTCCTGAAGAACATATGCCTTGATTTTATTTATAAGTCCTATTCCTCGGCCTTCCTGACGAAGATAAAGTATAATACCCCTGCCTTCTTCATTAATCTTTTTCATTGCCGCTTCAAGCTGCTGACCGCAGTCACATCTGCATGAACCGAATACATCACCTGTAAGGCATTCCGAATGAACACGGCACAAAATCGGTTGTCCGTCTGAAAAGTCTCCCATTGTCAGTGCAACATGATGCTCGCCATTAATAGTATTATGAAAGCCATGTATTATGAAATCACCATACTTTGTCGGAAGTTTTGCTTGTGTAACATGCTCCATAAACACATCATGGCACTTTCTGTATGCCTGAAGATCAGCTATTGTAATAAATTTTATATCATGCTTCTGTGCAAGCTTTTTAAGTCCTTCCTGTCGCATCATAGTACCGTCATCCGCCATTATTTCACAGCACAAGCCTATCTGTTTTAATCCTGCAAGGCGCATAATATCAACAGTTGCCTCTGTATGTCCGTTACGCTCAAGAACGCCTCCGGCACATGCCTCAAGAGGAAACATATGTCCCGGTCTTCTGAAATCCTGAGGTTTTGAATCATCATCTGCACATTTCATTGCTGTAATTGAACGCTCAGCCGCTGAAATTCCCGTTGTTGTATCAATATGATCTATTGATACGGTAAATGCTGTACAGTGATTATCAGTATTGTTTCTGACCATCTGGTCAAGTCCGAGCTTCTGTGTATATTCATGGCTCATAGGCATGCATATAAGTCCTTTTCCGTATGTGGCCATAAAGTTTACATTCTGCTGTGTAGCAAACTCAGCTGCACATATAAAATCGCCTTCATTTTCCCTGTTATCATCGTCTGTTACAAGAATAAGTCTTCCTGCCTTTAATTCTTCAATAGCTTCTTCTATAGTATTATATCTGAACATAGTAATTCCTTTCTACATAAATCCGTGCCTTGATAAAAGTTCCTCTGTTATATTGCTTTTATTCTCTGTTTGTTCTGTCACATTCAGAAGCTTCTGAACATACTTTCCTATAATGTCACATTCAAGATTTACCTTGTCACCTTTTTTCTTTGTAAGCAGCGTGGTTTGCTGTCCTGTATGAGGTATTACAGATACTTTGAAAAACATTTCACCCACGGCTGCAACAGTAAGACTTATTCCGTCTATTGCCACAGAACCTTTTTCAACTATAAATTTCATAATATTTTTTTCTGCCAGAACAGTAACCCATACAGCGTTTTCTTCACGCTTTATATCGGAAATCATTCCTGTTCCGTCTGTATGTCCCGATACTATATGACCTCCGAAACGTCCTCCGCAAAGCATTGCACGTTCCATATTGACTTTGTCTCCTATACACAATTCCCCCATAGTACTGCGGCGCATTGTTTCAGCCATAACATCAGCTGTAAATGTATTTTTACTGATTCCGGCCGCTGTGAGACATATCCCGTTTACAGCTATGCTGTCGCCCTCATGTATATCATTAAGAATTTTTTCTGCCCGAAATGTTATACGTGAGGAAACAGAACCTTTTTTTACAGCGGATACAATTCCCGTTTCCTCGATAATACCTGTAAACATATTATATCATTCCTTGTTTAATATTGTATTCAAGCAAAATGTCATCACCTATACGCTTTATTTCCGGAGAAGAAAGCATAAATGCCTCTGACGGAAGATTGACACCCTTGCCGGATACAGCAGTTTTTGCACACGAACCCCCGAATATCTTAGGTGCAATATATACCTGAAGCTTATTTACTATATTACTTTCAAGTGCACTGTATGCAAGTTCTGCACCTCCCTCAACAAGAATGCTGTCAATATTCATCTGTCCCAGCTTTTCCATAAGCTCATACAGATCCACCCGGCAGTTTTTCCGGGTTGTTTTTATTATTCCCGCACCCATCTGCCTTATAATATCACATTTTTCTTCATCATCGCTTACTGTAGCGATATATGTCGGTATATCATGTGAAGTAGCCAGAATATTGCTGTGGACAGGTATTCTCAGTGTACTGTCACATATTATTCTTATCGGATTACTTGGATTTTCAATGCGGCATGTAAGCATCGGATCATCAGCTATAACTGTTCCCACGCCGGTCATAATTGCAGCTACTCTTTTTCTTGTATTATGGACGTTTTTTCGTGACTCTTCACAGGTTATCCATTTTGATTTTCCCGAAAATGTTGATATTTTGCCGTCAGCAGTCATTGCATATTTAAGTATTACGTAGGGCATTGATGTTGAAATATAGTGAAAGAATATTTCATTCAGACTATCACACTCATGCTTAAGAACACCTGTTATGACTTCTATGCCATTATCGCGGAGTTTGTTTATTCCGTTCCCGGATACTTTGGGGTTGGGATCATCTGAGCCTACAAAAACGCGTTTTATTTTATGTTCAATTATTGCCTCCGTACATGGAGAAGTTCTGCCGTAATGACAGCACGGCTCAAGTGTTACATATATGTCTGCACCCTCAGCACTTTCGGTACAATGAACAAATGCATTTCTTTCAGCATGAAGTTCTCCGCATCGCTCATGGAATCCCTGACCTATTACACGTCCGTTTTTTACAATAACCGCACCCACCAGTGGATTAGGATTTACAAATCCTATACCGCCTGATGCAAGTTCGATGGCCATTCGCATATATTTTTCGTGATTTTCCATTTTCATTTCTTCTTTCGGATATAACTTAAAGAATGTGCAGCTATGCTGCGCATTGCCACTTTAAAAATGGGCAAGCTCTTACTTTAAAATAAAAACCGTCCCGATAATCATTTTGATCCTCAGGACGGCATTAATGCATTTTTATGAAAAATGTATAAAACTTCTCTCATCCGGACTTTACCGTCGGTTTCGGATTTTCACCGAATCAGCCTTTCAGGGCTCGCGGACTCAGAGCACATAATACCCAATACCGCCGGTCATGACTTACACATTTTCCTGAAGTTACTCTTGTATTTTTATTCTATCATATAAAAATACCTTTGTCAATAATTTTTTATTTAATTTAGTTTTGTCTATCATGACTAAAAAATTAGTGTATTTTATATGTCAAAAAATATAAAACAATAGTTTGTTCACAAATTGTTTGTATATGCAAATGTATTTTATGATATAATAATCACATAAACTAAGCAACTTGTCGATAACGTGCTGAAGCATCTTTCACGATCGGTGCGAAATGACGAAAACATGACAGATTAATTTATAATTAATTGTTTATGCCTGCATATCAGGGCAAATTTCTGCACAAAAAATATTAATAATGGGGTGAATTTAAATGAGGAAGAAAAAAGAAAAAATCAGAAAGACAACTATTAAAGCACGATTCCTAAAAGGCATGATACTATCAGTTATCATATCAGTTGTAGTGGTAACAGCCATATCAACTTTATCGCTTTATTTAGTACTGATGAAAACAGTAAAAAAAGACAGCCTTCATACAATCAACGCCTACTCCTCTTATCTGGACAGTGTTATTGCAGGACTCAGGAACAGAATTGAAAGCGTCGCTTCAAATCCTAACACATTTGACAAATCAATCAGTATTGAGAAAAGAAAAGAACTTCTTGAAATTGCAGCTAAGGATGCTTCATTTACTGATTTTTCGGTATCGGATTTTAACGGAAAGACTTATAATAATACCGATATTTCTGACAGAGAATATTTTAAAGCTGCAAAAAACGGTATTACATATATATCAAGTCCGGTTATAAGAAAAACGGACAATTCCCTTGTTATGATGTGCGGAACAAAAATCAGTGCACCGGGATTTGACGGAGTCCTTTACGGAGGCCTCGGTTTTTCGTTCTTCAAAGACATTGTTGAAAAAATTAATATCGGCGATGACAGTGTCGGTTTTATCATTGATAAAACCGGAACAGTAATTGCCCATCCTGATTCACAGGCAACGGCAGATTTTACTAATTATTCAACTCTCGGCAGTACCGATAAAAAATATAAGGAACTTGGCGAATTTACTCAGCTTGCAACTAAAGGTGATTACAAAACAAATATTATTAAGTTGGGAGAAAAAAGATATTATATTGCATCCGGAGCAATACCAGACAGTGATGGATGGTCACTGATACTGATGCAGCCGTTTAGTAATGTTATAACAGACTATTACCGACTGCTTATCATATGTATTCTTGCCAGCCTTGCTCTTACAGCAGGAGCAGTAATCGTTGCAATTAAGGTTTCCAACCGTATTTCCATTCCCCTTAATCAGGTTACTGACAGACTTAACCTTCTTGCACAAGGAAATCTTGATGCTCCTGTTGCTGAAGTTCACAGGAATGACGAAACTGAAACACTTGCTAATGCCCTTCAATTTACAATCGAAAATCTCAGCAGCTATGTAAATGACATTAAGAATGTACTTGGCAGAATCTCTTCAGGTGACCTCACTGTTACATCGGATATAAACTACAAAGGATCTTTTACACAGATAAAAGATTCGCTCAATAACATTTTGTCATCTCTTAATAACACATTTGGTGACATAATTAATTCTACTCAGATCATACAGGTGAGCTCCTCACAGCTTGCAGAAGGTGCAAATATTCTTTCGGGAAATGCTTCAAATGAAGCGTCTACACTTGAAGAGCTTTCATCAACTGTTGCAAAAGTCCTTGTAAAAGTACAGTCAAATGCAGATAACGCTAAAAGTGCTGCCGAATTTGCCACAAAATCTGATACTCTTGTTTCTGAGGGTGCAGAACATATGAAGAAACTTACAGAGGCAATGTATGAAATAAAGGCTTCAACTGATCAGATTGCAAAAATAAATAAAGTAATTGAAGATATATCGTTCCAGACCAATATACTTGCTCTGAATGCATCAGTAGAAGCTGCACGTGCAGGGGCAGCGGGAAAAGGTTTTGCAGTTGTTGCTGAAGAAGTAAGAAATTTGTCAGCCAAAAGTGCTGCAGCTGCTAAAAATACAGCTGAACTTATCGATGCCGCAATAATTACTGTTAAAAACGGAACTGTATTTACAGACGAAACAGCCGAATCACTTTCAAACATAGTTAAAATGGTACATAACGTAAACCGCATCATGGATGAAATTGCGGAGTCATCAAATGAGCAGTCACTTGCTATAGAACAGATAAGTCTTGGTATGGATAATATCACAAATTCCGTACAGACTACATCCGCAACTGCTGAACAGAGTGCTTCATCAAGTGTTGAACTAAGTGAACAAGCAGATTCAACTATGACTATGGTAAATAAATTCAATATAATAAAAAAATAATCATAACCACGGTTATTTAAAACATGACAACAGATATTTTAAAAGGCTGTATCAAAATCCGTTATAGAATTATATGATATAGCCTTTATTTTTAAACATTAACTAAAAACCATATGTCTGGAGGTTCGGAGCTATCGGAAAGCCGTGAAAAAAAGATCTTGAAACCCAATAATAATTCAGGCATCATATAAATATCAATATTAACCCCTCTACTCCAACAGTATATAAATATGTCCCACGCTTATGAAAAAGTGTGGGACATATTGTCTAAGTAATATTTAAGACTAATTAATGTGTTTTTTATTTCAGACTGCTACGGCACCTGTCATTTCTGATGACCTTTTAAATGTAGGTACTATATCTGCAAGACATTCTACTGTTGCAACTTCATCATTTGTAAGTGCCACACTCTTAAGTACTGCCAGCTTATCAATAAACTGCGCCGGATCAATGTCAATCTGGTTACCTATAAAAATTTTCTTGTTTGCAGTTTTTTTAAGTCCTTCTTCATCCATGAGAAGTTCCTCAAAAAGTTTTTCACCTGGTCTTAATCCGGTAAAATGTATTTCAACATCCTTGTATGGAACTTTTCCATACATTCTGATAAGATTTTCAGCAAGAGATGTTATCTTTACCGGTGCACCCATATCAAGAACAAATATCTCACCACCGTGAGCCATTGCACCTGCCTGAAGAACAAGAGAAACTGCTTCAGGTATCGTCATAAAATATCTTATTATGTCAGGATGTGTGACAGTGATTGCTCTACCGCTCTCTATCTGCTTACGGAACAATGGAATAACCGAACCGTTTGAACCAAGTACATTTCCGAATCGTGTTGTGACAAACTGTGTAGTTGTTTCAGGAAGCTGTGCCATATACTGAACTATCATCTCACAGCATCGCTTTGAAGCTCCCATAACATTTGTAGGATTTACAGCCTTATCAGTTGATATCATTACAAACTTTTTAACATGATAATAATCTGACAGTGTTGCCATATTAAATGTACCCATGATATTGTTCTTAACTGACTCCATAGGTGAAACTTCCATAAGCGGTACATGTTTATGAGCAGCTGCATGAAATACAACATCCGGTTTATATGCTCTTAGTATCTGATTCATTCTGTCATAATCTCTTACTGATGCAATAAGCGTTACAAGATTAAGACTGTCGCCGTATTCCATTACTAGTTCCTGCTGTATCTCATATGCATTGTTTTCGTATATGTCTACTATTATGATTTGTTTCGGTAAATATTTTGCGATCTGTCTTGTAAGTTCTGAACCAATAGAACCTCCACCGCCTGTTATCAGACAAACCTGATCTGAAATAAAATCTCTGATTTCCTCTTTATCAAAGCTGATAGGATCTCTTCCCAGTAGATCTTCAATTTTAATGTCCTTTATCTGACTTAAAATATTTGTATCATCATCAAATATCATGTGTCCGAGATAAGGTATTACTTTTATAGGAAGTTTGGTTTCCGAACAAATGTCAAGTATTCTTTTTCTTTCATCCTCATCACATGAAGGAATAGCAAATATAATAAGCTCAATTTTTTCTTTTTTACATATCTGATTTATTTCATGTGTTGTTCCTTTTATCTGTACACCATATATCTCCTTGCCTGTAAACTCTCTGTTATCATCAACAACACATATAGGATTATATTCGTTTGAAGGATTGTTACTATCATGCTTAGCATTTTCAAGTTCTTTTAAAATCAATTTACAAGCCTGACCACCACCGACTATCATTGTTCTCTTTTTACTGTCAGATTTACTGGCATCACTTATTGTTAAAAAGGCATCCTTAAAAATAAACCTGAATAAAGTTATTCCTATTGTTAAAATTATAAAATCACAAATGATAAAAGGAACTGTCAGGGCATGTCCGAATATTCTCATAATACTGAATCCGAAAACAATACCAAGTACAATTCCTCGTATACATGCCAGATAATCCTTGATATTAAAATAACGCCACATAATTTTATATGCACTGCTTAATGAAAGAAGTAAAAAGCAAAAGATAACATTCAGAACTGTTGTATACAGCAGTACCTTGCTGGTAAGCACCTCACATCCAACCAAGGAAAGAAGAAAGTTAGATAAAATTCCCGATATGGATACTATAAAAATATCCGCAAGCATCAGAATTGCTTTTCTTAAATTTAATTTATACACAAACATCACCCTTACACATACTTTCTTATATTACACCACTTACGTATAAATATTATACTACTTATGTTTTATATTGTCAACGTTTTAGAATTACTTTTTAAGCTAAGTTTTTTAACAAAATAATATTATGCACAATAATTCTGTTATTTTTTTCATTACAATAATCATTTTGCACAAACAATTAATGATATTTTGTGTATTTGCATAACATTTTTTAACTTCAAAGGATAAATGTTGAATTTCTACTGCTTTTTAGATTCAACATTTTGTATTTAATATAACTTTTTGTAATTTATGTATGTAACTTGTGTGATAATGTTTAGAGTTTAATATTATAAAGAGACAAAACTATCTATTTTAACCCAATCTCAGGTTTTAAACACTATCACATTTATTATTATTTTGACATATTATAAAATGTACCGAACTATAACGGCACAAATATTAATTGTGGAGGTAAAAGATGGATTACAGCTATTTCGATGTTATAAGAAGCAGAATGGCCTCTGACACAAACAACAGCACAGCTGTAAATGGCATATTTCCGGCTCAGACCCCTCTGGGAATGGCATATGTACCTTTCCAGACATGGGAGGAACCTTATGATGCTGCAGACGGACTTCATGTCGGAACACTGTTTTCAAAACTTAATCTGCCGCTGTCAGGTGAGGAGGCGTTGAGAGGTGAACGATGAAGCAAAACTTTTAAACATTATAAGAAAATATGCCTTTGCACTCTATGAGCTTAACCTTTATCTTGATACACATCCTAAATGCAGGGATGCACTTGCATATTTTCAGAAATATAAAGATCTGCACGATAAAGCACGTGCTGAATATAATGAAAAATACGGACCGCTTACAGCTGACCAGACAAATCTGACCAATGACTGGACATGGATAAAAGGACCTTGGCCATGGGAAAGGAGTGCGAATTAATTTATGTGGAAATACGAAAAGAGACTCCAGTACCCGGTAAAAATAAAAAATACTGACCCAAGAATGGCGCAGGTTATAATTACACAGCTCGGAGGTCCAGATGGCGAACTCGGAGCTGCATTAAGATATCTTAATCAGAGATATTCATCACCGTATGATGAAATAACTGGTATTCTTACTGATATAGGTACATCAGTGCCAGAAATGGTTCTTTCCAATCTCAGTTGCTATTAGTACGCAAAAATGCTATAATAATATAAAAAGCAGGTGCGTTAGGAGAGAATATATATGGAAAGCATAGTAAAATCATTAGATGAACATTATCGTTTGCTTAAAACAACTATCAAAAAAGATGTCATCATTCTGCAGATAGAATCAGAACTAAAGTCATGTTATTGTCCATACTGCAATGCGGAAAGCACAAGTGTAGATTCATATCATATTCGTGAGCTACAGGATCTGCCTATATCAAACCTAAACACCGTACTGCTTGTCTCAATACGTAAAATGAGATGTATGAATCCTGAGTGTGAACACAAGTTTTTTTCTGAACCGTTACCGTTTGCTGAACCAAGAGCTCAAAAAACGAATCGTTTAGTAAAAAGGATAATAACAACTTCTACTGAAATGAGTTCAGTATGTTCAAGTATTATATTAAAAAATGAAAAGATAATGGTTAGTAAGAGTACGATCAGCAATCTTGTACTTATTTCAGAATCACATGCAAAACTATCATTTGGAACAAATCCTATTCCT
>OCTV010000323.1_pt1 | contig 19075 bp, 22 predicted proteins | sample 1539101 | NCBI WGS metagenome assembly OCTV01 (sample SAMEA3991422, study PRJEB22521) | metagenome | biome: anthropogenic terrestrial biome; feature: sewage plant; material: sludge | place: Sweden | collected 2012-09-26 | reverse complement strand
ATTTTTACAAGCTTCAGCTCTTTTATATCCCTTGATACAGTTGCTTGTGTAACATCAAATCCACACTCAAGTAATTTCTGTTGCAGAGATTCCTGAGTGTCTATATCAAAATTTTCGATAAGCTCCAGTATCTTTACATGCCTTTTTCTTTTCATTACTTCACCGCCTCATTTTCTTCCTTCAATGGTTTCATAAGCTTCTTGTTAACCGAATTATAAAAATTTGATCCGTTAAAATCTATCAGATAAATATAATTATTTGATTTTGATATATAAAGTTCATCTTGAGTCGAAAAAGGAATTTCCTCATTACCGTCAAAACTGATTACAACATCTGTATCCTTTGCTGAGCTATAACATACTTTTAAAGTTTTTTCAGATGAAAAAATCATTGTTCTTGCAAATAATGAAAACGGACAAATCTGTGTGAATTCTATACATTCCATATCTGGTTCAATAATTGGCCCGCCAGCTGATAATGAATAAGCGGTTGCGCCTGTAGGAGTACTGAAAATCAATCCATCAGCACGAAGTGAACTAATAACATTATTGTTCATCGATACTTCAAAATCAGCAATCTTACAGAAAGGTGCTCTTGCTACAACAATATCATTCAAAGCTGACTGCTCAAACTTTCTTCCGTCTTTAAAATTAATAATACCTTTAAGCATCATTCTTTTAACAATTGTGTAATTTCCTTCTACAAGGTTTTTAAGGTAAAACAATTCATTAGCCTCAATTGATGCCATAAATCCAAGGCGTCCACTGTTTATTCCTAATATAGGCTTGCGAAAAGGTGCGACAATTTTTGAACATTTAAGAATAGTTCCATCCCCACCAATAACAATTATTGCATCACATTGTTTAACTGATTCTTCAAAATCAGCAAAAACAATATAGCTATATTCAGAAAAAACTTCTGAATACTGATTATCCATAAAAATATCAACATTCAGATTATGTAATATTTCACATGTTTCTATTACGCATTTCTCTGCATTTGATTTGTTAAGGTTAGGGAAAATTATGATTTTCACACTATTACCTCCGTCAAGTTTTTTTAAAAGAAATAAACACCGAACTTACAAAACTTTTTATATCAAAAATAAATTTACTTTTATCTTCATTTTTTAAATAAATCAGATACTCAATATTACCCTCAGGACCTTTAATTGGTGAATAAGTCAGACACTTAATATTAAAATTCTGCTCTTCAACAAAGCTTATTATTTTATTCAATACTTCTATATGAGAAGCCTGTGATTTAACTACTCCTTTTTTCCCTACATGTGACTTTCCAGCCTCGAACTGTGGTTTAATCAGACAAACCATTTCTCCGTTATTTGCAAGAAATCTTTTTAAAACCGGAAGTATCAATGTTAATGATATAAATGAAACATCAACGCTTATAAAATTAAGTTTCTCACTAATCTGTTCATCTGTCAAGTATCTTACATTTACACCCTCTAAGTTAACTACTCGCTTATCTTCCAGTAGCTTAAGAGCGAGCTGGTCGTGACCAACATCAACAGCATATACTTTTTTTGCGCCATTCTGTAGCATACAATCAGTAAAGCCACCAGTTGATGCACCAATATCAGCACATATTTTATCATTTAAATCAAGCTTAAAATAATCAATAGCTTTTTCAAGCTTAAGTCCACCTCTTCCAACATATTTTAATATTTCACCAGAAATTAAAACATCAGCATTCTCATCAACCTGCTGTGATGGCTTATTACAGACAATTTCATTAACAGTTACATGACCAGCTAAAATATGTTCTTTTGCTTTTTCTCTGCTTGATATCAACTTTTTCTGTACGACCAAGCTATCGAGTCTTACTGCCATTGTTTTAACTCCTGTTTAATGGTTTTTACAATAGAATTACTATCAAGTCCAACATTAATAATTGCGTTTTCAACTGTTGCCTGCTTAACATATTGTGTTATAGCCTTGCTGAAATACTTGCCTTTGAAATCTGAAGAACAGAGCATAAATCCAAGCTTTTCTGATATTGAACCATTCTGCATTGATTCTTCAAAGAAGAAAATGTATTTATATTTTTGAGCTATATTGATAATCTCTTTTTCTATCGGGAAAATCTTTGCAAGCTTCAGAACATCACAATTTATATTTTCCTCAGAAAGCTTAGTTTTAGCATTGATTATATTAGCACAAAGTCTTCCATAAGAAATAAGTAATATATCACTGCTGTTATTAATATGATAATAATCTGTGCAAGGATAAATATTCTCAATCTGATTATTCTGCGCGCCCTTTGGATACCTTACTCCAACAATACCAGTATCCTTATATAAAGCATTATTAAGACATAATCTCATTTCGTCATATCCATAAGGCGAATATAATGTTACGTTTGGAATTGTTGTCAGGAACGGTACATCAAAAAGCCCCTGATGAGTTTCACCGTCTTCACCGACTATTCCCGCCCTGTCTATTCCCAAAACAATATGTGAATTACCTATTGAAGCATCATGCAGAACCTGATCATATGCTCTCTGCAGAAATGAAGAATAAACGCAGAAAACTGGTATACATCCTATTTTTGACAAAGCTGCAGAAAATGTCACGGCGTGCTGTTCAGCAATTCCAACATCAAAAAATCTGTTGATATGTTTTGGTTTGAAATACTGCAATCCAGTACCATATTTCATAGCGGCAGTAATTGCATAAATTCTGTCATCAGTATCAGCAAGTCTTGAAAGTTCTTTTCCACATTCAGAAGAATAGCTGTCACTTTCAACAACATCAGGATTACCTGTTGCAATTTCAAATCTACTTACAGCGTGGTATTGCCCTGGATTCTGCTCAGCAGGAGCATAACCCTTGCCTTTATAAGTATTAACATGTATAAATACCGGACGATTCATTGCTCGTGCATTATTGAAAGCCTCACAAAGATCGTGGATATTATGTCCATCAACAGGACCGATAAACTCAAAACCAAAATCCTCAAACATTGTACTGTGCAACAGCATATCCTTGATAGTATTCTTCTGAGATTTTATCAATGTTTTAATAGGCTTACCTACCAAAGGAGTCTTATCAAGAGTTTTTTCAACTATGTTTTTTGTTTTCTGATATGATTGTGTTGTACGCATTGTAGACAGATATTTTGATAATGCCCCAACATTCTTTGATATTGACATTTCATTATGATTAAGTATTACAATAAGGTTAGTATCACTTTTCCCAGCATTATTCAGACCTTCGTATGCAAGCCCACCAGTCAGAGCACCATCACCTATCACAGCTACTGCATAGTGATTATCTTTTTTATTTTTCATGACAGTGGCAAATCCAAGTGCAACAGATATTGATGTACTGCTGTGACCACTGATAAAGGCATCATATTCTGATTCTGTTGGCTTGGTAAAACCTGAAATTCCGTTTTCCTGCCTTAAGGTTGAAAATGAATTCAATCTACCTGTCAGAATTTTATGAGTGTAAGCCTGATGCCCCACGTCCCAGATAATTTTATCCTGTGGAGCATCAAAAGTTTTATACAAAGCAAGTGTCAGTTCAACTGTACCGAGATTTGAAGCTAAGTGTCCGCCGGTTTTGGAAACACTTTTTATTAAAACACTTCTGATTTGTGGACTTAGCTTAACAAGATCAGCATAAGAAAGTTTTTTAATATCTTCAGGTAATTTTAAATCCTTCAGCCGCACAGTTGAGCAGTCAATATTTATATTTTTCATTACTTCATTGGCACCATAAGCGCAATAATAATTCCAAGTAACGCACCACCAAAAACTTCATATGGCGTGTGCCCTAAGAATTCCTTGAGCTCCTTACTTTTATTTTTAATGATGATATTATCATCTTGATTGACATGTTCGTTAAAAACTTTGTTTATTCTATTAATTTCTTTTGCATGAAGTCCAGCAGCGTGTCTTACTCCCATTGCATCATACATCACTATTAAAGTAACAATTAAGATAATTGCAAATTCAGGAGAAGATACCCCACATATCCGAAAGGTTGCAACCGTAGCGGAACAAACAAACGCAGAATGAGAGCTTGGCATTCCGCCAGCTCCTAGCAATCTTTCGACTTTAAATTTCTTTGTAATAAAAAAATTTACAAACGTTTTTATCACCTGGGCACAAAACCAGGATATTATAGCTGAAAATAAAATATAATTATAGTTATTCTGCAAAAATGATTTCATAACCTAAAAGTTAATTCTCCCTATCTAATAACATTTTTGTCAGATCAACCAAGAAAGCTGTATTTTCAAAATTTCCAAGCATTTTCAAAGCATGTTCTGTGAGTCGCATAGCAATTTCTTTTGACTTTTCAAGTCCGAATAAAGTAACATATGTTGTTTTGTTGTTGCTTTCATCACTGTTTATCGGCTTACCAAGCTTCTCAAAAGAGCTTGTTACATCAAGTATATCATCAATTATCTGAAAAGCTTGCCCTATACTTGCTGCATATTGCCTTGCATAATCAATCTTCTTTTTATCAGCACCAGCAAGTAGACATCCGATAACGCAAGAAGCTGAAATTAAAGCTCCTGTTTTTAAAGAATTAAGGTTTACAAGAATTCCCTCTGTCATTTGCTTTCCTTCATTTTCAAGATCAATAACCTGTCCGCCTATCATTCCATCGATGCCAACCATCGTAGCAAGTTCATTCACTACTTTAGCAGCACTTTCATAAGATATGTTGCCTTTTATTGCTTCGTCAGTAATAACCTGATATGGCATTGTTGCGAGCGCATCACCAGCAAGAAGTGCAATTGCTTCACCAAATGCCTTATGACAGGATGGCTTCCCACGCCTGAAATCGTCATTATCCATACAAGGCAAATCATCGTGAATAAGTGAAAAGGTATGAATCATTTCAACTGCACAGGCAATTGGTAAAACATCACCTTTTCCGCCACACATCTTATAAAATTCCATTACAAGAACAGGTCTTATTCGTTTTCCGCCAGCTGATAATGAATGCTCCATTGCTTTAATTACATTTTCCTGAGGCAATTCATCATCAATTGACATATATTCATTAAGCTTATTATTTATTTTCTCCCAGTAGTCAGTCAGAATCTGTTTGTTTTCCGAATTCATATTTCACCATTACCTATTTTTTTCATCATTAAATTGTGTTATTTTAACCTTTGCATTTTCAATCTCTTTTTTGCAGGACATTGATAACTCAATCCCCTCCTGATAAAGCTTTATTGAATCCTCAAGAGACATTTCTCCGCTCTCAAGCTTTTCAACAATTTCATTCAGTTTTAAAACTGCCTCTTCAAATTTCATATTGCACTTCCTATACTTTTGTTACCCGAGTTTTTATCTGTGAATCACTAAATTTGATTAATAATTCATCGCCAACATTTACATTTTTATTACTGTTAACAATAGTATTATCCTTATATACAAGAGAATATCCACGCGAAAGAATATTCAACGGACTCAACGAATTAAGTAAAGATATCTTTTCACATAATTCACAATCCTTATTATTAACAATATTTGAAAAACTGTTTTTTAGTCTTAACGAAAGACTCATAACTTCTGAATAATTAAGGTCAAGAATACTATCAGGCGATAATGATTTCAATTGCGTATTCTTCTTTTGGAGAAGTATATTACACTGGTCGATTTTGATGTTGATTGCGTTCTTCATCCTGTAGGTGTAGCCATCTAAGACATCAATCAGATAATTCTTATCAGGCACAACAAGTTCCGCCGCTGCGGACGGTGTCGGTGCTCTTAAATCAGCAACAAAATCTGATAGAGATACGTCTGTTTCGTGCCCTACAGCAGAAACAACTGGAGTATTACATAAAAAGATTTGTCTTACTACCCTCTCATCACTAAAGCAAAATAGATCTTCAAAAGATCCGCCACCACGACCAATAATAAGAACATCATTATTGTCTGAATCAGCTTCTTTCAAGCTTATACACAATGAATCTGGTGCCTGTTCACCCTGAACAATTGCTGGATAAACAGTAATACCTGCAACAGGATAACGTCTTGAAATAATTTTGAGCATATCCTGAAGTCCAGCACCTGATGCAGAAGTAATAATGCCTATTCTATTAGGTAATTGTGGAAGTGGCTTTTTATATTCCTCATCAAAAAGTCCTTCTTTTGAAAGCTTTTCTTTAAGCTGTTCATAAGCAAGATAAAGTGCACCATAACCTGAAGGTTGCATATCAGTAACATAAAGCTGATAAACTCCGTCGCGTTCGTAAACATCAACATTTCCGGAAACGACAACACTCATACCCTCATGTGGAATAAATTTAAGTCTTGAAGCGCTTGATGAAAACATAACAGCTTTTATTAAGCTTGTTTCATCCTTTAAAGTAAAATAAAGATGACCTGATTTATAATGGTTTACGAAATTTGACATCTCGCCCTGAACCATTATGCCTTTAAGCTTAATATCACTTTTCAATTTAAAGGATATATAGTTATTGAGTTGTGATATTGTCAGAATACTCATTTATTTCTCCTTTAAATATGCATATACAGCAACACCAGTTGCATTATCACAGGAATATTCAGGCTCAGCAAATTCACAATTAAACTTGCTTTTTATATTCTGCCTGATAATTGAATTTGACATTACCCCACCAGCATACACGAGTGGAAGTTCACCATACTTTAGCAGTGCACGTTTTGTCATTTCTTCTATTGTAGTAGATATATATTCAAGGCAGAAACGTGCAATATCCTCATCAGATTCTTTCTGGTCAAGCATATCCCTGCACTTGTTTTCAATTCCCGAAAGACAACAATTCATATTCTTCATTGTTGGCTTAATTTTAAACTTTTTATCACTTTTAATAGCAAGTTCCTCAAGCTGTTTTCCGCAAGGGAATGTCAACCCAAGCATAAGACCAACCCTATCCACAGCTTGTCCCGCCTTTAAATCAAGTGATGAAGATATCATGGAAATTTTTATTATATCATTATTATCAGGTTCAACATAAAGACAATCTGTTGTTCCCCCACTTACGTGAAAAGCAATAAAAGGCTTTTTTATATATTCAAGCTTGTTACAAGAATATAATGCAGCAAGAATATGTCCTACCTGATGTGATGTCTTATAAACACTGCATTTTGATATTGCTGAAATACTATCAGCATAGCTTTCACCCGCAAGAAAACAAGGCATATATGAACCGTCGCAGTTACGTGGTCTTACAGAAACTCCGACTGCTAAAATATCGTGCCTATTAACAAACAACTGTGAAATAACATCGGGAAGATGTTTTACGTGATGAAATAAAGCATCACTCTGACGGATACCAAGCTCACCCTTTTTCACAGGAAGAAGCTTTTTATACTGCTCTACAGAATTGGTTTCGCTATTATATATAGCAACAGAGGTTGTATAGTTGCTTGTATCAATGCCGAAATACTCAGGCATTCTGCTTTCCCTCTTCACTACGTGAATATGCACCAAGAACCCCATTAATGAATGCAACATCAGGCTCCTGTGCAAATTTCTTTGCAAGAAGTACAGCTTCATTTATAGCAACATTCTGTGGAACTCTTTCATCATAAATAGCTTCATATAAAGCCAGTCTCAAAATTGCGAGATTGACCTTAGGAATTCTGTCAACAGATCTTTTTTCACTGAAATTTGTAATAATACTGTCAAGTTCAACTGCTTTATTAACTGTTTCAGAAAAAATATTAATAACATCAGAATTTATCTTTAAGTCATCAATATTTTCAGCAAGCTCAACTATTTCATCTACTGTATCACTTCTGAACATTTTTTCGAAAATCAGGATAAAAGCTGACTCTCTATTTTCACGTCTTGAATTTGGCATACTTTCAACTCTTTCTTTTTAATTCAAAACAAAGCAAGCCCTATAAGAGCTTGCTCTGTTATATTAATTTTTTTTGATATCTTCAAAAACCACGCCTGCAATCTGTACATTTACTCTTGCAACGGCAACTCCAGTCATTGACTGAACAGAAGACTTAACATTGCTCTGAATCTGTTCGGCAAGAGCTACTACCTTATGTCCGTACTTAACAACAACTCTTACATTGATTTCAACTACATCGCCAGTAAGTCTTATTCTTATAGCACCCGCCTGATTAGTTTTTGAAAGAAAGCCCTTTATACTTGCATTTGAACTGGAAAGGCTGTCAACGCCATCAACTTCAAGTGTTGCGAGTCTTACAATTGTTGCTATAACACTTTCAGAAACCTTTAATGTTCCAGTCTGCATCTTTTCGCTACGTTCCATTTCGCAGCCTCCTTCTTGTGAGTCTAACGAAGGAAATTCTATGCTTCGTTAGTGCTTTTTCAAAATACATATATAAATATTATAACATATTTTTTAAAAGACACAACTATTTTACAGGAAGAATTTTTATATTTTCTCTTTCTACCTGTGACTGGCTCAATAAAATCTCAAAAATCTGTGATGCCTGGCTTGGAAGTAACTCCTGACTCTTTACAACTATGTTTGCATTTGTGCCGTCAAGATATACTACACAATCCTCAAAGCCAGCAGCTTTTATAAGATTTTCAACTGTTTTTTCACTTTCAACAAGCTTTGAAAGATTTACAGCTTTTTCGGTAAGAACAGCTTTTTCGCTTTCTGTAATATCTCCTCCGCCAATAATACTCTGAAGAGTAGCAACTGCTTCATCTCTTGCTGTCATTCTGTCAATTCTGCACTGTGCAAAGTAATCATTACCAGCAGATTCAGCATTAACAAAAGCAACGTTGTCATAGCTAAAACCTGTATCCTTGATTACATCGGTTGCCTTCAGATCTTTTGCTGTTGGAGACAACAAATAATTAACATAAATAGCAATCCCAAGAATCAAAGTAAGGCATGCAAGAATTATCTGCTTCTTTCCGATCATTAAATTTGATTTTTTCATATATAATTCTCCATTCTGCACATCGGCAAATATTTAAAAAGTATAAGCTTATTAAAATATATTTAGGCTCGTATCATTTTATACTTGTTTTATTATGTTTTTTTATTTCTTCTTAACCTTTTGCTACGCAAATCTTATTTGAAGGTATATTCAGCACTGCTGAAACAGCTCTGTATATCTTTTCACTCGTTGTCGGACTGTTTCCTCCTTCACATACGACAATTACTCCACTGACCTTTGGCTTTAGAACCTTTTTGACCAGAGCCTCCTTCTCTTTTCCGTTATCAACAATCACTACCTTATTCTTATAATCCTGGGATTCCTTATCTTTCCCATTATCATTTTTCGTATCATACTCCTCTGCATAAACATATTCAGTGGAACCTTCTATTGTAACCATTACCTTAACTTTACCGACACCATCTATTTTTTCAAGAATACTTACAAGCTGGTTCTCTATTTCGTCCTGATATTCAGCAGTATTCACACTCATTGTTTTAATTTTGGCAGCCGGCTTCTTATTACCATCTGATTTGAAGAAACCTGATAGCAGAATTAATAACATTCCGATTATTCCAAGCACTACAAAAACAGCAGTTTTATTTTTCCCTTTTACCTTTTCCGTCAGATTTTTTTTCATATTATCAATTACTTTGTTCATCATTTTCCTCCGTATATGTAATATTAACCTGTATGCTTCCAATTTCATTCTCAATAACTGATTTTACTTTTGAAGAAACGTTCTTATCTGTTTTAGCCAGAACCACATCAGCACCCTTTATGCTTATGCACTCATTTCCATCAATATCAACATTAAGTGAAACTTTTTTTGCTCCTATATGATTTATCTTAAGCTTTTCTTCAAGGTTCTTTTCTATATTGGTTTTAAAATTATCAGCAAGATTCTGAGTATAGGTTTTCATAACAGCCTGATACTGTTCAGATTGCTCTATATCCTTGCTTGTAGGAATTTCAAAATCAATTTCACTATTAAGTATTGAAGAAGTTATCGCGATTATAAAAACAAGTGAAAAAATAAAACGTATCTGCTTCTTTAGCTTTTCTGATGGCGTAATGATATCAAGCATTGAAATTGCTATTCCAAGAAAACACGCAATTAATGTTATTGCTTTTAACGTATCCATTTTATATTCCCCTTTATCATCCTATGTTCATACTTACCAGCATCATAATAGTTGTTGCAATAATCAACATCAATGAAAAGCATACAAGTAAGCTGATAGCTATTGAAAGTACAGATGATGTATTCTTCAAAAGTGATGCAACCTTTTTTACTCCAAGCATTTCACTTATAAAGCTTCCGATTGAAATTGAAATTTTAAAAGCAACTACAGTAATTAATGGAGGAAGAATAGTAAGAAGAAGAATAACTATCCCGAAAGTACCTACTCCTGATCTTAACAACCCTATGCTACCCTTTACCGTTGTGTATGCGTCGGAAATTGCTCCACCTATAACCGGAATGAAACTTGAAACCAGGAACTTTCCCGTCTTGATTCCGACTGTATCCGCAGATACTCCAACAATGCTCTGAATTGTAATAAGTCCTACAAAGAAGGTCATTATAAGTCCTAATGTCCATTGAAGGAATTTCTTTATTCCGCTTGTTAGTCCGCTCAAAGATAAAGCAGGGTTAATTGACTCTATTATTGACATTGCAAAGAATACACCCATCATCGGAAGTAAAAAGTTTACTGCTATCTGAACTGCAATCTCTGCAACCACTAAAACACCGATATTATACACACTTGCTGAGGTTATAGAGCCACTTGCGCCAACTACCCCTGCAAACACAGGAACATAACACATCATAAAGTTCGATCCGTCATATAGTGTACTTGCTGTAGTATTAATACATTCAGCTACATAATTAAATATTATTCCAAGGCATACAAGAACACCAATTATATCAAGTACCTTCGATAATGATGAGGATGAACTCTGAACTTCAAGATTTTCGACTATAGCAAGGAGCAATACTACTCCTATCAGAATTCCAAGCAGCTTTATCGGTCTTGCTATTGTACTTTTTATCTGACCGAATAAATATGAAAAAACGTTCTTTATTGAAATCTTTGTAAAGGCTGATGGATCCTCCATAGTTATTCCATTGTCATTAAAATAATCCTGCGCTCCATCTGTTATTGTTTCATCCATGTATGTACCATTATCCTCTACAAACTGCTCTTGAAGTGTATTATCTTCAGCATTTACGCCAATACAACATATAATTAGAAGAAATATTATCAAAAATATTCTTTTAGCCATTTTCTGCTCCTTAAACGTCTATAAACTTATTATCCTTTTTATGATATCAACCAGCTCCGAGAACAACGGTAAAGCGATAATCAATAACGAAATCTTTCCCGCTAATTCAAGCTCACTTGACAATACATTTTCATTAGCATCCTTACAATAATCACACCCAAGCTGAGTAAGATAACATATTCCTATGGCTTTAAAGATAATTTCAAGATAATTCTTAGGAACACCTGAAATATCAAAAAGACTATCTATAGCAGATACTATAGGAGAGAGATATGATATTGCCAGAAGAAGAATAAAACCAGCAGTTGCAATTCCGATTACCAGACCATATTCTTTATTTGTCTTATCAAAAAGCTTTATTACGATCGTTGCAACAATACATAGCCCGGTTATAGCAACAATGTTCATTAATATAACCCGAATACGCTTTTTATTGTTTCAAAAAGCGCTCCTATTTCAGGTAACATCATCATTAGGACAACAATAATACCCGCTAGTGTTACCATAAAAGCCTGATCATCTCTCTCGGCTCTTTTCAGAAGAGTATTAAGGACAGCTACTATAATGCCAATAGCTGCAATTTTAAAAATCAAGTCTACGTCCATTTTATACCTCCGTTATATTAACATTATTGATACAAACATTCCGCATAAAAGCCCGAGAGAACGATACAGCTTTGACTTTTTTTCGTATGCTACGATTGCTTCTTTCTCAAGACGATTAAAATCTGCTTTAAAGACTTCAAGACTCTGAAGCTGTCCATCTATATCGCTTGTCCCAAGAGTGCTACCTAGAGTTTTCAGGAGCTTTACGTCACCATCATTCATAAAAGTGTTGACGTTGTCTATGTTATTTTCCCAGGATGACTTAAAAGGCAATCTGACATCTGATTTAAATTCAGACAAGAAAGGCAAAGAGCATACCATCGTATTATTTTTAAGATTATCTATCAGTTCATATACGGTAAGTGCTTTATACCTGATAAGAATAGCCATTTCCTCTAACATATGACAGACTAACCCTAATTCTCCTGCACGCTTTTTCAGCTTTTCTGAACATGATATTCCTATCATGCTTGTAGAAATAATAATTGCTAACATTCCAATAATCTTAAACATCATAGTCACCTGTTTTTCTGATATCAACTATCTGTCCAAGCTTGTCTTTAACACCTAACAAAACTATGTATTCAAAAGCTTTTAATGTCATAAGATCTGCTATTCCCTTTTTATCAATAGCCTCATTAATTGAACCTGAATGTGCTGTTGCAACAATCTTCACACCCGAATTGATTGCATTTTTCAAAGCTGATACATCCTTGTTGCTCCCGATTTCATCACATACGATTATTTCAGGTGACATAACACGTATAGCTGTGATTATTCCTTCTGCCTTTGGATATGAATTAAAAACATCGCTGAACATTCCAATATTATTCTGAGGCTGACCATTAATTGTTGCAGATAATTCATTTCTCTCGTCTATAATCGATACTTTATGTCTGTCACCAAGTTTTCTGCATAAGTCCCTTAAAACTGTTGTTTTTCCACTTGACGGTGGTCCAACAAAAAGAACACTTTTAAGATTATTTCTGAATATCTGTGAATATATATTATCTGAACAACCTATAATCTGCCTTGCTATTCTTATATTCAGTGATGATATATCTTTTATGTTTTCAATAATGCCGTTTTTAATAACAGGTGTTCCGCACAAACCAATTCTGTGTCCACCGTTTATCGTTAAAAACCCTAATGCTATTTCATTTTGAAAGCTATGTATGGAATATTTGCAGGCAGCCATAAATACATCTTCAATATCATTATTTGAAATTCTTATTCCTTGCTCAGAATTCTTTGTAAGATTTCCGTCAATAGTAAGATAGAATTCCTCATCAATAACAGATACTGATAAAATCTTCCCGCGCCTTAGTCTTATTTCCTGTATTGTTGATGCAGAAGAAGATGCAATTCTGCAAACCGGTGCTTTTAACCCATCGGGTAATACAGAAATAATCTCATCAGGTATTTTACAGTTCATTTCATATCCTCCGTTATGTTTGTCCTTTGTGAAATAATATGCTTGTACTCAGACAAATATACCTGAAAATTTCTCTTTTATTTTTCAGGAAAGTATGATATAATTATTAAAAATTGGAAGGAGTACTTATGGACAGAAAACAATTCAAATTCATTTTTGGTACAATAGCAGCTTCAATTCTACTTATTTTTGCTTTATGGCATTATAAAGATTTATTTGCAATTTTCTCAAGGATACTAATGATACTTCGTCCGATTATTATTGGATTTGCTATCGCGTTCATTTTAAACAAACCATATAAGAAGTTCTGCTCACTTTATGCAAAGATACCTAAAAAAAGCAAACATACAAATCTGATTTCAGTACTCGCATTATTGACTGTTTATATTCTTTTCTTTGCTTTTGTGACAGCTGTAATAATTATTGTTATTCCTCAGATTATACAAAGCATTGAAGACTTCGGTGAAAACATAAGCGATTATGTAAATAATTTTAAAAACTATACCAACGATATTTATGACAAGCTGAATAATAAATTACCTGAAAATGTTAACATTCTGGATAAACTATATGGTTATATTGAAAAAGTTCCTGACTTATTAAGCACTTTATTTATTGGAGTATTCGGGTTCACGCAAAGCCTGATTGGCGTTGTTATTGATATTTTCCTGAGTCTGATTATTTCAATATACTTTCTTACCGGTAAGAAAAAACTTATCCGTCAATTCAAGAAAATTATTATTGCTCTATTTAAAGAAAAGACTTCAAAGAAAATTCTTAATGCTTTTGAAACCACAAACGAAACCTTTTCAAACTTTGTTTCTGGTCAGCTGATTGACGCTTTTATTGTTGGTACACTTTGCTTTATTGGAATGTCATTGTTTAAATTTGAATATGCATTTTTAATCAGCGTTCTTGTTGGTGTGACAAATATTATTCCTATAGTTGGACCATTCCTTGGAACAGTACCAGGTTCATTTATTCTGTTACTTATTGATCCAGTAAAAGCATTATGGTTTATAATATTTATAGTATGCCTTCAGCAGATTGACAGTAATCTTATCTATCCAAGAGTCGTAGGAACAAAAGTTGGTCTTCCGGCATTATGGGTAATGGTTGCAATTATTATTGGTGGTGGTTTGTTTGGTATATTAGGAATGCTTCTTGCTGTACCGACAATGTCGCTTATTTATGATCTTACAAGAACAAAAGTTAATATCGCACTTGAAAATAAAAAGATATCAATCGAATAATAATAGAGCCTTTAAGCAATATGCTTAAAGGCTCTATTATTTTATTGTATAATGTTTATCGGGTCTTCTCGCTATGTATTTTCTTCTGATTTTTTATTTCCTGTTAATAATAAAGTCAAAGCAGTCGAAAGAATCAATACAAAAGTAACAGCCAGACCACCTTCGAGGCCGAAATCACCACCATTAAATAATTCACCATTATCCACAGGAGTAAACCTGAAAACTGAAGTTTTCGTATCCATGCCACTTACAAAAATACCGTAGAAATTTCCCTGTACAAAGTTCCATACTGAATGTATCGCACAGGCACCCCATAAGCTGTTTGTTCTAATTACATAAACTGAAATGAAAATTCCGTAAAGAATAAGATTTATAAAAGCAAGAGCAGTAATTCCGTCATTTGCAAGATGAAGCATAGAAAACAGCACTGAATTAAGTAATATTGCTGCAACTATTGGAATTTTGTTTGAAAGTGATGGCATTAAATAACCACGCATAAGAACTTCTTCTTCCATCCCCTGAAACAGAAAACCGATGAAGAAAAGAATAATAAATAATACATTTCCCTGAACTATAATTTCTTTATACTCAAGAGAATTTGTAAGTACACAAATCAGAACACAGGCACTGAACATTGCAAAACCAATTATTATTCCTATTAAATATTGTGGAACTGCTCTCTTTTTTACAAAGCCCATTGATCTGAAATTTCTTTTCTCGATACATCTGCAATAGATTATTACAAGGAATGAAATAACAACCGTCGTAATAAGTTCGGCAACTAAGGTTGTTCTTGAAGATATAACCTTATTAATTGCATTTTGAATACTATCAGGATTTTTGACATCAAAATCACTCGAAGTAAATATCTGTGCAATCATTACAATACCAATTGGTATCGCCTGTGCAAATGAAGTTGCAATAAGAATAACAATAAAAATCAATATCTGAATAACTACAGTAGGTTGAAATTTTGCTGATTTAGCATCGTTTATAAAACTATTATTAGGCAAAAAATTTATCATAGATTAAATTCCTTTCATATACAAATTCCAAAATTAATTATACTATAATCGTAATAAATGTCTATATTAAAATTGAATTTTGTAAAATAAATTACTGATTTTCTTTATTTACCTTGACAAATGATAGTAATGGTTATAAACTATATAATATAAATATAAACCGTTGATGCGGAGATAAAAAAACAAAGTCTGACATTCAGATTATACGACCTCACAGAGAGCAAGCGTTTGCTGGGAGCTTGCAGGTACGGTGTTTTAAATGGACCGCGGAGGGCATGGTGAAAAATTATTTTGAGTATCCGTGACGTATGACTGCGTAAAAGTCAGAGAATATATCAGTATTCTTAATGAGGCAGGGTTTCCCTGTAAATCAAGGTGGCACCACGAGAACAACTCGTCCTTGACCGTTGGTCATGGGCTTTTTTTATTTTATTTTTTATTTTTTAAAGGAGAAATATCATGGCAAAGAAGTTACTTATGGGTAATGAAGCAATAGGACTAGGCGCAATCAGAGCGGGTGTTTCTGTAGTAACAGGCTATCCAGGAACTCCATCAACTGAAGTTCTTGAAACTATTGCAAAGAACAATGATGGTTCAATTCACGTTGAATGGTCAACCAATGAAAAATCTGCACTTGAAGTTGCTGCTGGTGCATCATATACTGGTGCAAGAGTTATGGTAACAATGAAGCAAGTTGGTCTTAATGTTGCATCTGACCCGCTGATGAGCCTGAATTATATTGGTGTCAAAGGTGGAATGGTTATTGTTGTTGCTGACGATCCAGGCCCTATATCATCACAGACTGAACAGGATACAAGACATTTCGGGAAGTTCGCAAAAATTGCTGTTTTCGATCCATCAAATGCTGAAGAAGCTTATCTCATGATAGGCAAGGCTTTTGAATATTCAGAAAAATATCATAGGCCTGTAATTTTCAGACCAACAACAAGAGTCTGCCACAGCTGTGCTCCTGTTGAATTACTTGAGAAAATTAATATTCCAAAGCCAGAAGGCTTTATTAAAGACAGTAAATGGGTCATCTTCCCTCGCCTGACATACTTGAATCATATTAAGCTTGAAGAAGATCTGAAACAAATGAGCGTTGACTTCTGCGATTATGAAAGAAACTTTACTAAAGGCAAAGGAAAGAAAGGTATAGCAAGTGGTGGTGGAAGCTATGCCTATGTTAAGGAAGCTTTAAAAGGTATTGATGAATCAGAATATAATCTTCTAAAAATATCAACCTACCCTGTTCCTGAAAAAATCTGTGTAGATTTCCTTAATAGTGTTGATGAGGTTCTTGTTGTTGAAGAACTTGACCCTGTTATTGAAAAGGAACTTATCTATCTTTGCGGTTTATATAATATTAAGGTTACTATTAAAGGAAAGCTAACTGGTGATATTCCAAACGCTGGTGAAAATTCAGTAGATAATATTGTCAGTGTTGTTTACAAATACCTTAACAAAAAGCTACCTGAAAAAGAAAACTTAGAATTACCACAGTTGCCTGTTCGCCCGCCAGTTTTATGTGCTGGATGCCCTCACCGAGCTTCATTCTTTGCGGTTAAGGAAGCAACAAAAGGAATGAAAGCAGTATATTCCGGTGATATAGGATGTTACACATTAGGTAATGCAAAGCCACTTGATATGGTTGATACCTGTCTTTGTATGGGTGCTGGCATTACTGTTGCGCAAGGAATACATATTGTTGAGCCTGATACACTTAACTTTGCTTTTATTGGTGACTCAACATTCTTCCACACCGGCTTACAGGGAATAATCAATGCTGTTTATAATGAAACCGATATTATTGTTGTTATACTTGATAATTTAACAACTGCAATGACTGGAAGTCAGCCTCACCCTGGTACTGGAAAGACAATGATGAATGGTATATCACAGAAAATAAGCATAGAAGCAATGGTAAAAGCAATGAATGTCGATAAGGTTGTAAAAGCTAATCCATTCAATGCCGATGAAGCACAGGATGCTGTCAATAGTGTTATTAATGAAAAAGGTGTAAGGGTAATTATCTTTCAGGCTCCTTGTATTGTAGTTCATAAAGGTAAAGATAAATGCACGATTTCTACCGACAAATGTACCGGCTGCAAAATGTGCATAAATAAGCTTGGCTGCCCTGCAATTTCTTTTAATAATAAAAAAGCACAAATTAATCCAACTCTTTGTACCGGCTGCGGAATATGCAAGAGCGTCTGCAAGTTCAGTGCTATTCAATGATTGGATATAGATTGATTCTTTGGAGGTAAATATGATTAGTTGTATATTATCCGGTGTCGGTGGTCAAGGTACTGTTCTTGCATCAAAGCTTCTTGCTAAGGCTGCTATGGAATCAGGACTTGAAGTCAGAACAACCGAAACAATAGGTATGGCACAGCGTGGTGGCTCTGTTGTTAGCCACATAAGAATGGGAGAAACCATTGATTCCCCTATCGTTCCACAAAAAAGTGCTGATGTTATTATTGCTTTTGAACCTTCGGAGGCTGTAAGAGTCCTTCCTTACTTAAAAGATAACGGTGCTATGCTTGTATGTGATTCTCCTATAATGCCTGTGACAAGCTCATTGGGTGGCGGTTATTATATTGATGATATAATTAACTTTTTGAAGGATAAAGTTAAAAATCTCACTATTTTCAATGGCGAAAAATTTTTGGAATGTTGCGGTAATGCAAAAGCATTGAATGTTGCTTTGCTCGGTACAGCTGCAAATACAGATGTATTACCTTTCAGTACAGAAATTTTAGAAAATATAATTAAAAAAAGTATTCCTGAAAAGTTCTTAGAGCTGAATATGAAAGCTTATGATTTTGGAAAGAGGTGCACAAATGACAACTGAAGTTTTAAACAGAATTAAAAAATCAATAAGTCATGCAATGAACAGCGAATTTTACAAAGGGCATTTTAAGGGAATTGATGTTTCAAGCATTAATTCACAAGAAGATTTTGAAAAACTCCCATTCTCTGATAAAGGAGATTTAAGGAACGCTTATCCTCTCGGGCTACAGGCAGTACCAGATGAAAAAATCGTTCGTATTCACTCTTCATCAGGAACAACAGGAACACCTGTTATAATTCCTTATACACAAAAGGATGTTGATGACTGGGCAACAATGTTCAAGAGATGTTACGAAACTGCAGGAATTACAAACACTGACAGAATACATATTACTCCTGGTTATGGTTTGTGGACTGCTGGCATTGGTTTTCAGTTAGGTGCTGAAAAACTTGGAGCTATGACTATTCCAATGGGACCTGGTAATACAGACAAACAGCTAAAAATGATGGAAGATTTAAAATCCTCTGTTATTTGCGCAACATCATCATATGCGCTTTTGCTTGCAGAAGAAATTGAAAAACGTGGAATAAAGGATAAAATAGTATTAAAAAAGGCAGTTATAGGTTCAGAACGCTGGGGCGAGAAAATGAGAAAGCGTATCGCCAATGAGCTTGGTGTTCAGCTTTTTGATATTTACGGTCTTACAGAAATATATGGCCCTGGTATCGGAATGAGTTGCCCTTATGAACACGGAGATCGGAAGAGCACA
>OCTV010000322.1_pt1 | contig 19147 bp, 15 predicted proteins | sample 1539101 | NCBI WGS metagenome assembly OCTV01 (sample SAMEA3991422, study PRJEB22521) | metagenome | biome: anthropogenic terrestrial biome; feature: sewage plant; material: sludge | place: Sweden | collected 2012-09-26 | reverse complement strand
TCAACCTGGTTTTCGCAGATTGGGTCTAGGAGAACGTGTAATGCGCGCAGGCCTGAATGAAATTAGGAGAGTGGGAGCTCAGTACTGCAGTTGCTATGTAGCCGAGGAAAATTATGCTTCAGCTGACCTTGCCATTAAACTCGGCTTTCACAAGTTGCCCTTCGTTCGCGTTGTATTTCGCGACATCAACGAATGTATTTCGCATCTCGTTTCCCGGCGGTTGATGGGAAAAAGCAGCGCAAGTTTGGTGACTGATATTCCAAGTCTGATTGACCAAATTCTTGGCGGCAAGGATGGTGCGTCCGTCATAACGGACGAATTATCAATCCGTTCCCCCTGGCAACCTTGGAAATCGGCAGAAGATCAACTTGTCCAGCTTGAGGATGATAAAGGGGGAAATCTTGGAATTGGCCGAATTGGGGCTAGTAAGGCTGTGCTCGTGCCCAATCTGGATAGACTTAGCAACGATGTAGATGGTTTAATACTCTCAGTAGTATCTACATTGGGCGAAGGAAAGAAACGTCCGGTATTTGCTTTCCTTCCTCGTTCGGTTGCTGACTCACTGGTTAAAGCCAAACTTAGTCGTGAATGTGAGTTCTATGACGTGTTCTGGCATGCTGATTTGCAGCAGAGAAATTTTTAATTCATATTCACCATTTCAGTTTTTTTGCGCATCAGCAAGTTTCGGACCTCGTCAATACCAGGACGATTGAAGGCAAAACTAAACACAACACAGGTGATCGCACCAACCGCAATAAGTACCACTAAGTTACTTAATCCGATTGGCCAAGGAAGTATCTGACGGGTCAATGCAACGGAAGCATACATAAGCCCACAGGACAAGGCCGGGCGGCTTAGTGTAGTCGCAACTTCTCTGGCATGAAGATCCATGTGCTTACAGGATCTCAGCAAATTGAACAGAAGCGCAACAGGGTAACCTACAACCCATGCCAGGCTGAGACCAATCAAGCCGAATTGAGCACCCACAATGAATGTGCTGCACATCAAAACAGCAGTTATCCACGTGATCCGGAAACTGACATCTGCTCTTCCCACTGCATGCAAGCCTGCGTGAAGTAACGGAGCAAGTACCCGTAGAGGCATGATCAGGCAAAGGAGAGCCAATGGTAGCGCAGCCTCTGTCCATTTTTCTCCAAGTAATACCTGCACGAGTTCTGGTGCAATGCAGGACATTCCCCACATAACTGGAAATGATAGCAAGCTTACGCTCCTCATCCCCTTGATAAGATAGGGGCCTACCGAGCCTCCCTCTCTTTTCACCTTCGACAAAGTGGGGTAAACGATCTGGTTCAAAATTGCCGAAAATCGCGAAGCGGGTAAAGAAGCCAGATCCATTGATACGGAGTAGATACCCAGATCGTACTTGCCAAGCAACTTGCCAACGATAAATACATCAGCTTGCGAATAGGAAAACCAGACTAATTGCGAGGCTGCTACATTTCGACCAAATCGGAACATGGTGCCGCAGCCAGCAAACTGAAAAATTGGCATCCCGGGATATTGACCAGCAATGTTCAGACCTATTGAGCGGATAGTGGCTTGCGAAACGCTTCCCCACGCCAAAGCAAATACGCCGTACCCCTGATAGGCCAGGATAAGCGTCACCAGAGCTCCACCAATCGTTGATACAAGGTCTGTGAGCGCCCTGCCACGAAATTTCATGTCTCGTTCAAGCAACGCGGCGGGCACCACTGCAAATGCGGCAGGAAGAAACTGAAGTGCGATAACCCTGATGACCAGTTCCAGACGGATATCGCCGAAAAACATGGCCACCAAAGGGGCAACAAGCACTGCCATCACCAGACACGCCGCACCGTTCGATAGCAAGATTAGACCAAATATCTGCTGGAGTCGTTGTGGCGGCAAATCTTTAGTCTGTACTAGCGTCGCACCCAGACCTATCTCTGCAATCAACGTGAAAAGGGCGCTGAAAATTGCTGCCAAAGCCATCAACCCATAGTCCTCTGGGCTTAACAAGCGAATGACATAGATCGTGATCGCCCACGCAACTAATTGTGAGGAGATGCGTCCGAGAACAGTCCATTTGAGCCCCGCGAGTACTTGACTACGCAGGCTCACTGCCAGTGCCCCTGATCAGTGAAGATCCAGATTTCGGTATCTAAAAAATCACTCCAAAAAATTCCGGCCGTTGATGAGCCGGGATTTGGCGAGCAAATAAAGGCAAACCAATTTAATAGCGCAGTTCCTAAATACATGGAAACTCCATGCTATTTTTAAAATAGAAGCTGTGATTCATGGAAAAGCAGTCAGCCAGAGTGCTTGGTGGAACGCTCGATAGCCGCCATTTCCATGAGTTGAGAATCGACGCAAAACTTCGCAGCCCAATTCAAGTATTCATACCTACCATAATCGCCATTGACAGGATATGCGCCACGAACCCCGCCAACAATGTCGGGACTGCCAGTCAGGAATACCGTGCGCCTAACATATCGGTTGGCAAGCTTTGCCGCTTCCAGATACTCAGTTTGCCCGGCAATGGAGTGCAACAGAAACCAACAGGCGGCAATCTGGACGCTTCCGGTCAAGCAAACCCAGTTGACAGTAGGTTTCCAATCGTGATTTAGGCGTCCTGCTATGCGCCCATCCGATTCGATTACCTTGAGTAGTGCATCCGCGGTCTTTTGAGCGGCTGTAAGTAAGGTTGCATCACTGGAAAATCGGTAGGCCTCGATTACTCCACGTAACACGTAGCCGATGGTATGCGTGAGCGGCTGCTCAGGCAGTTCAAGGCAATTGCTGGCAAACCAGCCATTCTCATGCTGCTTGCTTAGCGCCCAACGAACCTGCTTTAGACCGGCCTCGCCAAAGCCTTGATCAGGTTCCATACGAGCAGCCTCAAAAAGCCCCCAAGAGACGTGCGTTTCATAGGCTTTCTCGCCAGGGGCTGCGAATGGAGTTGCATATTTACGCCAGCACCCATCTTCGTCGAGCGTATCGCGCAGCCATGCCGCAGCCATACTCATCGGTGCACGATAGGAATTACCAAACTTGCGCACGCCAGCTGCCAGTCCCATCAGGATCTGTCCGGTGTTAAATGTCACCGGCACACATGGATTCGCATCAATTTTCCCCCCCTGGAATCCACCTTCGGGGAACTGAATTGAAACCAGCCAATCGAGCATACGTCTGGCACGATCCGTTAATTGATGGTCATTGGTCAGTTCGGCATAATCAATGAGGGTCGGCACGATGTAACCCGAAGTCTCAGGATATGAGCTGGCCCAACCCTTGACGAGACTGTAATCCCGTGCTGACCCGCCATCTTGATAGATGGATTTGTCCTGAGAACGCTTCAACCATTCGATAGCAGCTGCCGCGACGGCAGCCGGCCCGGGATCGCTCTCCGGCAAACCTGAACGATCTAATTCCAGTTGCGTTTTGGCCTCATTGGGTAGTTGGCGTTCGTCGATATAACGCTCTTTGAGGCGTGATGCAATTTTTTTGAGGCCCATGCAAACTCCTGATTTCAGGCTGTAACTGTGTTTAATAAATTTGCAAGTTCCGCGCTTCGGGACTTGCGAGAATTCTTGGCGGCCGCATCTTTTGACACTCCAGTTCGCCGCCCCTCTTTCAGAGTAGCCATTAGGCTGAGCAAGGTACCTGCAATATTCTCAACACTAGCAATATCAGCGATATCGGGCACCCCAACTTCTCTCAGCATGCTGGCCGAAATACCACTCGGATCAACTAGCGCGAGAATCGGTTTGCCAGCGCGATAGTACTCATAGATCTTGGCTGGAATCTGGTGATTACAGACACTCCCCTGAAAGAGTAGCAGGCCGTCTGCTCTTAGCATTTCGCGTAGCGCATCCCGATAGGCTACGACGGGCTCAAGGCAAACAATGTCTCCGATTCCCAATTCAGCAATCATCGGCTGGTAAAGTCCGTCACTTCCCGTTGCCCGCAAAATGATCCGAAGATTTAGGGCGCTGACTTTTCCGTCATCTTTTAGCTTGGCAAGCGCAGCGAAAAATGGCCGGGGATCTCGCTCTTGGGGATACAGCACTCCACTGTGGACTAACGTAATTTGCCCAGCGTCCCCTAATGGCAACGAATCCAGATTCGCCTCAGCATCGAGAAAATTCTCTTCATCGAAGCCGTTCTCTATCACGGACCAACGAGCATCGTCATACTCCGGATAACGTTCCGCATACATCTGCCGCGTAGGCTCTGTCGTGAAGACGGCTCTCGCACAGTGTTTAACCACCTGCGCTTCCAGTTTTCGTTGAATTTTCCATGTCACAGGATCACGCGGATAACCAGGCTCCGTCATCGAATCACGAAAATCGGCAATCCACGGAAGTCCGGATCGTTTCTGCAGGCTTAAACCAATCCTGTGCGCAGTGGCAATCGGAAAGGTGGACATGATGGCCGCCGGCTTGTGGGTTTTGATCATTCGCATCCCAGTCCAAACCGCTGCAGGCCACCAACTAATCCAGCGATCCGGCTGGGCCATCCTTTGGAAATACTTCCCCGAAATAGCAAGATGACGCGACGTATCAAGCCCAAATGCTCGCTCCACGACTACGTCTTCCGGGATTTCCTTCAATTGATCAGGACTAGTGATCTCGTAAGCATTTGGTGAGATCGTCAGGACTAATGGATCCCATCCATATTCTCGAAGATATGTGCAAAATTTCAGTGTGCGCTGAATTCCGCTACTGACCCGAACGGGCGGGAAATGGTAGGCAACAATAAGAAGACGTTTTCTTGCTTGCATTTGAGTGATGATATTCATCCCAGATTTCATTTTTCTACGTGAAGGCGATAGATTCTATCGATCTGTTTCAGTGCTGTCTGTGAAAAATACGACTATCAAAATTCAGGAGATATTGCCAACAACACTATGGTTATTTCATGCATTCTCTTCGCAATCCAATTACCTGCTTCTAAGCCTTCGAAACAAATTTCGCATATCCTCTACAAATGGCCCTGGGTCATCTCCATCCCAAACGTAATAGAAAACTCGAGGACGAAAGAAGTCTCTAATGAACCTAAAAGATTCAGAAATCCGTTTTATTTTAAATGATCGGTCAGCTATGAGATGTGACTGAAACCAAAGTCGCCATAAACGTTTGAGTTCGGTCACAACCATACGGCATCGTATTTCTTCACACGCGTGATGAAGAGTTGGAATGCCTAGACCGCTCTCAAGGCTGTAAGAGATAAGTGAAAAGTTTGCCCCTGAGTGCATTGCCAACGGATAACTTCCCCAGTAACGTCCGTTGATTTCCATAAGTACAGCCCGGCCAGTATTTGGGTCGAATCGATACTCAACCATTGCCACTCCCTGCCAGCCGATAGCTTGAAGCAAGGAGATAGACTGCTCCTGTAAATCCGTGTGCTCTCCTAGCGGAATGGCATCGCAGACACTTGAAAATCCGCCTTCTGGGGGCCATTCGGCAATTCGAATGTGTTGAAAACGCCGGATTGCTTTGCCTGCATGCATGTAAAAAAACTGCCCGAGGCCAACTCCGGGGCAGTATTCTTGAACCAACGGCCACTTACCTGCTGGTAGATAGCGCCGTGCTATGTCGAGAAACTCTTGAGAAGAATATGCGTATTCTGCCTTTACCAGTTGAATACCATGGCGGCCAAGGTCTTGCATCACAACATTTGGATTTTTCCATTTCAGTACCACGGGAAACTGAAATCTGCCTGCTAACTCCTCAACTTCACGCATGGAAGTAGGTTCTGCAGTTTCCGGCACGGTAATGCCCAGAGACTGCGCCGCTTGCATGGTTCGTTGCTTATCCAGAACAATATCAAGCGCAGCTTGAGGAGGAAGAATAGGTTTGACCTTGCCAAACTCATTCCGATTTGAGGCTAGCCAAATAAGGTTTGCTTCAGAAACAGCGATTAGGCAGCAGTCACCGAGTTCTTCTCCTAGCGCACGTATTTCCTCAATTAGCTCGACGCTCCGTGGCTTTTTCGTCACCAATCCACGCGCAAGATATCGCGACTTTAGGCCAATTGCATTGAACTCTTGGGCTATTCCGATCACTGGAACCCCTGCCCGCCCGAGTTCTCGAACAATGCTCAAACCAATCTGTGTTTCTAGACCAAGAACAATACAGGGTGGCAGTTTATTAGATGTTGAGTGCATGGCGCTTTCTTGCAAAATATTGTTCGCATCGTGCCAGGTTTTTTTCCAGCCAGCGCTTAAGGATGTGTCGCTTGTTTTCCGTGACATACCCAATAGCGACAACCGACAGGGCCACCATCGCCGTGGTTATCCACCAATATAGGTATCCGCTGGGATCTCCTCGAAGGATCGCAGCCCAAAAAAGGAATAAGGGCTGATGCAATAGATAGAGTGTGAAGGTATAACCTGCAATAAGCCTCACCGGGCGTTCTATATGTAGCAATAGTGGAGCGAATGTGTCTGCAACCGCACGCATTCCAGCAAAATTCATAAAAACAAGGACGCCTAACAAGTAGTCAGCGATGAAAAATTTGGAAAAGGTAAGCTGTTTATGCCATTCAGCCCCAATTAGCGTTTTTAAATAGTCGGCTGCCATTTCACTAACCATGCCACCGTGAAAGGCAAGAATGCCAGTGATTGAGGCAAAAATCATTGTCCAAGCAACTGGTTGAGGAATTGAGTTTAGTGCCCGCCAGCGATACAGGATGACTCCTGCAATCCAGATTGGTGCTAGCAAGAGGACCTTCGGTCCGAGTATTAACACCAATAAAACAAGCGCCGGGTAGGCAATGCGTTTTGAACAAAAAGTAAGCAGTGCGAATGCTACGTAATACCAAGATTCGTAACAAATGGACCAATAGGGCACGTTGGAAAAGCTCGTAATCGAAACAAACCAAACTTCGTTGAGAAGCAAAAGACTGGAAGCGCTCCGCACAATGAAGTTATCGAACGGGTAGTCGTAGAGAGCTGGATAAAAGTGCCTTCCGATCGCATCCAGTGCAATGGTAAGAATGACTGCTGGTACAGCTACTGAGTAGACACGTGATATTCGGCTGGCTGAATAGCTAACCCATTCTTTTTCTTTGATATCGGTTATGTACGCAATAACAAAACCCGAAAGGACAAAGAACACGATTACAGAACTGTGACCATAATTGCTGGCCGGGAGAATTTCCGTGGTCAGTAGGCGCTGATTTGAATGGTAAAGGTAGACCAAGCACGCTGCCGAAAACCTTACCAAGTCAAGATATATTGAAAACGTTCGGTTCATTTTGTCGTTTATCTGAATTAAATCAGGCGACGGGCAAATTGCTCGGTATACCGGGATAGCGTGGAGATTAGAGTAACTTTGGGCAATTTTTGAAGTGGCACCTCTGCTGGACGCGGTTGCGTATAGCTTACAACTGGAAGCATCGCACGATGTTCGTCCAAAAATTTGCAGAGATTCTCAAAACGGCGAACCACAATCCAGTCAGGCTCTGCAGTATTGGGCTTTAGCATTTCAAAATTGTGAGAGAGTACGACAAAGTCAGTCAGCCCAGCTTTGCAGCCATCTAGCAATGCGTTTCGTAGCTCACCGCTGCTGCATGCCCCGACCTGTGCGGGGCGCTCTTTACCAAAGCCATCAATGAAAACAGAGACTGGGAACGAGATCACTCCGTCAACTTCAAACGGGGATATAAATTCGTGCTGCTGACGCAAATCTGGAGCACTGATTGGGTAACAGCGATTCAAACTACTGTCGTAGAAAATTCCGTTCCGAAGTAGTGCCTTGAAAGTATTTCCATTTGCCGCAAAACTACCCGCTCGGAAAGTCGAGATTGGGCCGCTGCCCGCGCGCTCCAGTTGCGCTTTAGCGAATGCAATCAATGTTGTTTGTTCTTCCAGCGTGTAATAGCTGAGGTGTTGCCGCTTCCTATAGACGTCTTCTATGATTGGCGGCGATATTTCGTCAGTCCACTCAGGATGGATATGAAGTTGTATCTCTTGCCCCGCATCTCGAATTAAATTGACGATTTTTTCTAAGTACTCACTACCAAACCGGGCCGCAAATAGTGGTTCGACAAAAAACACCCCCTTCAACCCATGGCGGTTAAGAATCTCCAGCGTCTTGGGTAAGGCATAGTCACCGTGCTTTGAGCGGCCGAACACGTAACGCTCAAAATTTCCAGGAAAAACCGCGTCGAGTTTGTCCCAGCCATTGCACCAGACTTCGATATCAAAAGTTAGATAGACATTCATCGTGGCACGCAGGGACTTTCAGCCGAGCGTAATTCGGCAACCAAATTTTGTACCGCTGAATTGATCAGGGTAAAACAGGTTTGAAAGTAAACGTCAGAGAGAGTATGCGGGTCATGAAGATGAATGCGGTGTGGCGCAGCCCAGTTGCCGAGAAAGGCTATCGCCGCTTCGGGGATTCCGTGTGCAATCAGTTTTTTAGCGTGACGGATTTCCATAACAAGCAGTAAGTCACCGGGCCGATATTCATAATCTTTGAGGTCTGTTGCCGCGTGACTAGACAAGTCGATACCAAATTGGGTTGCCGTTTTGACCGCTGAAGGAAATGCAGGTGCACCGGTCGTTGTTGATAACCCAATGGAGCAAACGGTTGCACCATGTTTTCGGGCAACCCACTCGCCAAAAGCACTTCGATTGATATTGCCCAGGCAGACAAACACCAGTCGTTCAGTTTGACTGGCTTGAGGGTGCAGATGCTTGTCCAACCTGCCTACAGCAAAATCAATCTGGCCTAACGCCAAACGAACAAAGCCTCGGAACGTGCCGTAATTTGTTTCGACAAGGCGCCGAAGGCGTATCGAAACTCCTTTGGCGTGAACGCTACGGTCAACCATTAAATAACCTTGAAATTTGGCGAATGGGCCCGGAACCATTGCTCCAGCATCATCGATATCCAGATCATTTCGCCGAAATATCCCGGATGTTCATAGAGGCGCTTGGTGAGCAGTGTATCGACAAACTCGGCGCACAGAATGCCACGGTCAACCAAACTTCGGACGGATTCTGAAGCGAGCTTGAGTAGTTCTTCGTTTCGGATAGCCCACACACCAAAAGGTAGCCCAAAGCCTTGCTTTTTCTTGGTGATGATTTCATCAGGCAAAAAACCACGGAGTGCTTCTTTGAAGAACCAACGAAGTTTCAGGCCCTTGAGCTTGTAGTCGACTGGCAGGCGTAACGAGAAAGCCAGTAGGTCATCATCGAGCATGGGAAAGCCGACGTCGAGGCCGGCCAGGCGCGTTGTGCCACATACTTTGGGCAGATCACTTTCCGCCAGAGTGTAGCGCCAGTCGAAAGCAAGTTCGCGATTGGTGTTGTTGGCGGTTTGCGCAGCTGCCCACACTGTGCGCTGGTGTTGCAGGGGTGCGGAAATATCAATTTGGGACAGGAAATCCTTGCCTAGCGCTTGCTCGATGCCCAGCCGGGTAATCAGGTTGTACATTTGCAAACGGTCCGGCATCGGAACGCTGGCTTGTTCAACGTAGCTGGAGGCCTTGCGCACTAATGGCAGGCTGCCGGCAAGTCTGGTGCCCAATAGCGGCTCCATTATGCCGGTGCGAATAGCGCAGGGTATGTGTTGATACCAGTCGAAGACACGTTGCTTGGCATAACGGGAATTGCCGCCGAAAAGTTCGTCACCGCCATCGCCTGCCAGGATGCGTGTTACGCCGTCATCCTTGGCCATTTTGGCGCAGTAATAAGCGGGCAAGGCCGACGAGTTGCCGAAAGGCTGGTCGTAACTGGCAGCAACCATGGGAATGCGGCGCACTAGGTCATCCGGCGTGACGTAGTACTCGTGGTGTTCGGTGTTGAACTGGCGCATCGCAATGTGGGCGAACTCCATTTCATCGTAGCCTTCAGCTTCAAAGCCAATGGAGTACGTGGCAGCCGGTGTGCAGTGGGCCAGGCCGATCATGCCGGCGACGGTTGAACTATCGGTGCCGCCACTCAGGAAGCAGCCAGCTTTACCACCATCCAGCTGGCGCGCTGTGGCTTGTTGCAGTAGCGCGCGAAATTCGTCGCGTAGTTGATCGAAGGGCGGTGGCGAAACCTCTATAAATGCGGGTATCCAGTAGGGTGCTACGGTCAACTGGTTATTTTCGAAAAAAACGTAGTGCGCCGGCGGCACGCGGTAGATGCCTTTGTAGATGGTTCTGGGCGATGGTATGGCGTGGGTGTAGAGATAGTCGAAAATGGCTTGCGGATCGATTTCGGTGGTCGAATCTGCAAGTTGGTCGGCACGCTCGGCAAATAGCAGTTGGTTGCCGACTTGACGGTAGCAAAGGCTGCGGATGGCAAAGCGGTCGATGGCTAGGAAGGTGCTGCCGTTTGGATTATTGATCGCTATCGCGAAATCGCCTGATACAGCTTCTGGCGCCTTGACGCCGTTATCACGAAATGCCTGTTTCCATGCAGCCAAGGCGCCCTCCCGCGCCGCAGTTTGCATTAGCGCAGCGTCATTAAATCGTGGCTTTCCAAGCAAAAGGAAATCAGGAGTGGATGTCATAAACGGGACCGATTTGGTTTAGGAGTACACAAACTCAAGCAGCAAAAAATATCGAAACACAGTTTACCTTGGCCGTCTGTCTATGCCGTTAAAATTTTAACGATGGCGGGTGTTTCTACTGTCAGGGATTTTTCGGTTCTCTGGGGTTTGTGATGTTTTTAAGTGGCAGAACCACCCTAGAAGTAAAAAAATAAACAAAAAGCGTGGGGCGTCAATCAACGTGTCAAACAAACCAACAACCAGAAAACTGCTGAACGATGCGAGCACAGCGGCAGCGCTCAGATCTCCTCGCCATGCACGGCCTGCCGCCCGCTTTATGGCAAGAATTGAAAACATGGACAGGGTCAGCAGACCAAACCATCCTTGGTCGAAAAGAACGGCGACAGGCAGACTCTTGGCGTGCCATTGCAAGTGGCTGTCGGCAGAAAAAAACCAGTTGTCCATTTCTTTTGAAAAATTGCCGTTGATCAGCAGATCTTCACCTTGGATGGTTTCCAATCGGACGTTATCCATATCAATGATGGCCTTGTTGTTACCGTTGTGCAGTCCGAGCTTGATCGGCCGTCGGGAATACCAGGGGCTGACGCTAAACGTATCGGTGCTGAGTTGAACCTCAAACTGTTGCCACTCCCCTCTTCCCTTGCCAATATCGATAGTGCTCCATTGACAGTCGTACCAAGCAAGCAACCATTTTTCACAAAGAGGAGTCGTGATCGAAGCGTTATGTCCATTCGCCCGGGCATCGAATTTCAAAACGTATTTTTGTTGTGGTTGAACGGAAACTAGCTGCTCTATGTAAATCGGACTCCCAGGAACGAGTCTAAGAAAAATATTTTGTCCTTCGGATATCAACCGGTATGTGCCGGAGTGGCTGTCCTCTCGACTCAGTAAATAGTGAGTTTCAGGGTAGCGACCCAAGCCCATTCCAAATAAGGTGGTGAGCAAGTTCGGAGCGCGGATATCGAGCGCATCGTCCCAGTGAGCCTCGCGCACAACATAGTCTTTACCGACAGTAGCGATTCGATCCTGGGCGAACTGACCGGTGAATACGGGTAGAGCTACAGCGAGTATCACGCCTGACAGTGTCACAACGATGAGGCTGCGTTGTTGCCATCGCCCGGATTTGAAGGCGGCGAAAAAAAGAATGATGGCAAGGGCAATACCAAATGCGAAATAACCGTTACGCGAGAAAGTTACCATCAGCGCGTAAGTAGTAGCGACCAACAGAAATACACCAAGCAGCCTGCTTATCCATTTTCTGGTTTGCAGAATGAGTAGCACAAGGAAGGGCGTTGCAAGCGCCAGAAAGCACTCGATGTTGGCACCACCAGTATGCATGGACGAGAATGGGCCGGTGATACGGTAATCGCTGGAAAAATTGAATAGACCAACAAATGACACGCGTTCCCAAAGTGCCACTGCAACCGTAAGGAACAAACCCGTGACCAAACCCCAGGCCAATGGCTTTTGCACATTGACTCCTGTCGCGACCAGACGTCGCAACAATCCGTAGGTCAGGAAGGCCCACAGGGCACCCTTGAAGATTCGCAGTGCATTGAACGGGCTGTAGTAGTTTGTAAAAGCGTTGGCATCGGCTGTTTGCCATGGCGTCAAGCCACGCATGGCGCCAATGACAAAGCAGGCGGCGACCAGGCCGCTTACCAATACCAGGAGTGTATCCGTGCGTTCTTTCGCTGGAAGGAGAGGCGGAATACGGTTGTAACCAATGGCAAGGCTGACGAGCACCAGCAGATCAAACTCATCCAGGTAAAAACGTCCGCTCCATGGGGCAAGATCAAATACCGGCAAGGCTGCCGGGATGATTGCAAAGAGCAAAGTCGGGCGGTGCCAGATAATTGCTGCACAGACCGACAAGAACAGGAAAAGCAGTACAGGTTGAGTCGGGAAGCTTACCGCCCAATAAGCAGAAAATGCTAGTGACGGAAACAATACAGCATAAGACACCCAGCGCCTCGCTGGCTCTCCGGCAACCTCGGGTGGCGTGGATGAACCGCTTAGGATTAGCGAAGCCTGTGGTTGGGCAGATACGGGGATGGAAGGAATTGCTATCGGGGCTGAAAGCACATTTGCCAAGTGAAGCGCACCCCAACTGGCAATAGCGCCAAGCATGATGTTGGTTGGGTCGGCGTGCAGCCCTTGCAGAAAGAGTTTGCCAGTTTCGACAAGGCTGGCGACAAACAGGGCGACGAAAAATGCCTGGGTTGGCGAGCCCCGTCTTGCCCAAGTCGCCAAGCCAATAGGTGAATACGCAAAACACACAAAGGCCGCGCTGACCAGCGCCTTGGCTTCCGTGGTGAAGTAGTGATAATAAAATGGTATGAAATGCAGTTCATCTAGCTGCGAAGCCGCGCTCTCAAAACCATTCCAACGATGTGAAAACCAACCATTTACTTGCAGCAGAACCAGAAAATAGATAGTACCAAGGGGAAATACGTAGCGCTGCGCCAATCCGGCCACCCGCTCCGGAGACCAATTTTCCCGACGATGCCAGAGTGCCACGCCAGCACACACTCCAAAAATGCGCATAAGTACCGAGAGCCCCTGACTGACCCCCGATGCGGTAAAAAATTGCGCGATTTCAATCAAGCTGCCAAGTAACACGCCCCAGAGCGTAGCTTTTTTGTACTTTGCAACCCGGCTCACGGAACGGTATCCGAGGAACAGTCCAAACGGGATCGTCAGGATTATTTCAGATAGTGACTTAAGCGCGATCAGAAATTTTCCGTCGGGATCGCCTGCAAGCAACCATCCCCAGCCCTCCCCCCGGTATTTTTGTTCGAGTTCAGCGCCTGAAAGCAGGATGTCATAGGGAAAAAGGCTGAAAGCAATATATCCAAAGAGATAGGCGCCAAGCAGAGGTAAGGTCAGTCTGCCAGGGGCGCCGAACATAGTCTGCAGAAGCGTTCTGAACCATTCTGAGTACCTCGCTGCGAGCATCAGGCCGACAAGAATGCCGATCGTCTCGGCAAGGAGGTCATTGCGTGAAACGGTCCGCGGCGGAAAGAAAATCTGGGTGAATTCGACGCTGAATGCGAGTACAACGGAAAATAGTCCAGCAAACAAAATGAGAGGATACCTCCGGGCTCCCGAAATTTTCTGAATCAGCAGATGCGCAGTTAGAAAGCCAACCGGCACATAGAGTACGCCATTGGCTATCCAGTCGGCACGCGACTCCACCCCAAGTTTGTACATTGGAATGTGCTGAAAGACAGTCCAGGCCTGTTCTAATGGGAGCGGCTTGAAATCCAGTGGTACCAGACTCCCGTAGACCACAAAAAATATGTAGCCAATCCAGATCGAGAATGTGGGAGTGTGCCGAGGATTCAGAGAGTGCATGCTTCGAGCTAAGTTATTTTTGGCGGCTCTGCATCTGTATAGAAGTTTCCACTCATTTGACAACTGCTCAGGCGCTCCCTGCTACATAGTGCAAGAAGCGCTAGACGAAGCAAAGGAGCGGAAAGTTCCCGCGGCCGAATTACGTCAAAGCTTGGCTTGACGGGTCGTCAAGTTTGAGGCGAAGTATCCGCGGCCGCTGTGATCCTTCCCCGGGCCGCCTGGCATCATCCTTCCGTCCGCCCAGAAACAGCACATTTCGCAACAGAAAGAGGCGACCGTCGTGCTGCTCGAAGAGGCTTGAGAGTTTTGCATCCCCCAAACCCTTATTGATCAATTTCTCCACTTCCGTCTGCATCTCTTCCGACTGAACTGCATGCCCCACGTAGTTGACAAGGTCCAGCCGGATTCTGAATTCCACACCATGAATACCTGCCAGTCCGACCGCTGTGAACAGGTCGGTGAACTCATCCTTCTGCAGCGTCCTTGCATGGGAACTGTCGATAGCAATCTCCAGTTCCTCCACATAGGCATCTAACTCCGGATCACCGTAGCCAATGATGTCCTGGATAAACAGTCGCCCTCCTGCACAGCAACAGCGCAGCATCTCATCAACCACCCGGCGGGGATCGGCAAAATGATGGAAGGCAGCACGACTCATCACGACAGTATGTCCACCATCCGGGAAAGGTAGGGACTCCACCGGCCCAACGTGGAAACGGACATTGCCGAGTTGCCTCTGCTCGGCCTCGGCCTGCGCAAGGGCAATCATACGCTCCGCAATGTCTACGCCATCCACTGATGTGACGCTGGGAGCGCAATAGTTCACCATGTTCCCGGTTCCGCACGCCGCCTCCAGCACTCTGTCTTCCGGCTGCAGTTTGCAGAAACGGGAAAACTGATGCAGGTTTACTTCGTTGCCAGTAACTTCCCAGGTAGCGAACCGCTCTGCCTGGTGGTTGAACTGCCTCTGAACCTTTTCAGCCTGTTCCATGAAAACCTCTTTAAATACATGTCAAAAAGCATGCAAAGTCGATAAATTCTGTTCACGCTGCTTGTTGAGCCCTATTGCGAACAACTTGGATGACACCAAATGACGCAGGCAGCTATGCGTTGTCCGTAGTAAGCAATCGCGTTACGCATTCAACAAGCGTTCCAACCGACTCAAAGACCGCACCATCAAGCTGATCTTCGGGAAACTCAAAGCCCAGTTCGGTTTCCAATGCGGTTATGACAGAAACAATCGCCATTGAGTCGAGTTGAGGCAAAGTGCCTCGCAACTTCGTATCCTCTGTAAAAGCCAGCGCTTTTCCCTTCAGATTTAGTTCGCTATCAAGGACTTTTCGTACGGACTCAAGAATATTCATATGCATTGCCCAAAAATGGTTTTATAAACACGACACAATATACCAATATCCTTACAAATCAAGGGCCACGGTTTCTGAGTACAAATAATCAATGTCTGAGGATTCAAGCGTCTGACTAAGGAATTGCTTAGGATTAAAACCCGTTCGTACTCGAGCTAGCATCGGCAAGCGCCCCAAGACTCTTGTCTCAATGTGCGTTGTCATTATGCCTTGCCAGAAAAAATGCCACCCCAGACGATTCAGATATTGAGCAAATAGGGTCCCATCGCTCACGTAGACAATGTTTGCACAAGCCATGCCCTTGAATCGGCTTAGCTTATAGATAACATGACACCAATCTTCAGGCCCGCCAACGATCAGATGTTTCAGCCACGGAAAAAATGAATGATCTCGCCAGATACTGGCCATCGAACCAGATAGCGCTTTTGCTATGTCAGATGTTTCCGTAACGACACGCCCATGAAAGGGGAATATGGGCAGATTGGGGATTACAGCGACACCTTCATCTATCGCCTTGAATTTGAGGAACTGAAGGGCACCGGCTACCGTCTTTGTCGGGGAAAAGTCGGTGAAATGATAGCCAGGCTGCGCAACAACATTCATGGCCAGTTGCATGCTGTATTTGCGATGGCTATCGAGTACGCACCAACTTGTGATGTTGCAAAATTTCTGGACTTGCCCGCGGATGACTCTGTCGGCGTAAAAGGCGCCGATACCACCGACAACTTTTCCCTGGTCACGCATCAGAAAGCCATAGTTGGGGCGGATTTCGCACCAGTTTTTCTGCAAGCCGGTGATCCAGTCCTGGGCGGCTCGGTTTACTGGCATATTGGACTCAAGGAATGCGGCAAACTCAGGTAAGGTCTGATCAGTTATGGGTTCAATTAGAGGTTTGGCCATGCAGTTAACGCAACGCTTGATTTAGTTGGGTATGTTGATCAGGAGGGAGACTGCGTAGCCAAGCAGTTCCCCATTCGGCAACTTGGTCACGCCACACGCTGGATGAAAATGTGTGATCGGCATATTGAAGATCGTGACGAACCATGGCACATGCCTCGAGCTCCTCTTTCCAGGCAGGTGCTGCCAGCAAAAGGTCGTCAAATTCTTTTGAAACCATGTCCCGTCCGCTCATCACCAGCATGATTCGACCTTTGAATCGGGTAAGCCCGTACAGCATTCGGTCAGGTAATGGTTTGTTGCGGTCAACGGCAGTTTTCCCCGATTTTTTGTTGATTTCGGGAGAGGAATCGCTCTGCCCACGGGCCAACGCGATCATTTTCAGCGCTGACTTCAATGACCCAACGAAGTCAAATTTAAGACTAAACACCTTTACCCAGAATGAGCGGTGCTTCAGGCGGTCGAGATAATAGTGCTTTACGACGGCTTTTGCCTGGCCTTGTTCAGTTCGCACCCAAGGGTTGAGCATGACGATTCCCTTAACTCGTGAGTCTTTATGGGCGAAAAGCAATGAAGAGGAACATGCATTGCACTCCCCCCAAAGCACCACTTGTTTGAGTGTCGGCATTTCTGCAAAAAATTGATCTAGTGCAACACGGATATCGGCCTCGGTATCTTCAAACTCAACGTACTTGCCGTAGCTGTCGCCCATGCCGCTGAAATCAAAGCGAAGTACCGGAAAGCCTTGTGATGAAAATTTACGAGCCCAAAGTACAAGTTGGCGATGACCGCCAATCCGGTATTGCGGCCCGCCAGCGACCATCATCAAAACACCAATTTCCTGCTTTCCCGATGCAGGGTGAAGCATGCCAATCAATGAAGAAGCTGCGCCTTCTAAAACAATCGGTTTTTCATTCATTTGGACGGCCTCAAGCGTTGAAGCCAGTCTGAAGTCTTGGCAACAAGATCCGGGGCAAGAACACGCTCATGCAAAGCCCAGAATGCGGGGCCATCAAAGAGTTGTGATTCTGTTGAGACGCCTGATTGTTGCCAGACTTCAACAACTTTTTCGCTAGCAGGCGAGAGGGTACCTTCTGTACTTCCTGTTTTCTCAAACCAAACCACCTTTGATGCTTCAGGAGGCAACATCTCTGCCAAGATCAGGCTATCCAGCGCCATGCCAAGCTCTGGATTGATCTCGTAGCCAGCAATTTCAATACTGCGACCAGCACCAAGCTGTGCTCGCATTCCACCCGAGGTTTCCTTGGGAATGTCGGTTCGGTCCATATTGGCCGCAATCTTCATCCGCATGAATAGAGTGAAATAGTTTTTGCCATCGAGTACAGCTTGCCACGCGATCAGCGCTCTTGATTTTCGCGAATTTCGGACTGCACTGACAGCCAGCGGAAAGCCTAACCGGATACCTAAAAGGGCAACACAGCCACCGGGTTGGCTATCCAGCCAAGCTGTGGCGTAACGGATATCCTCAAGCCATGTCTCCCAGCGTGCATCGCCATAGTCGCCGTCACTTTCACCAGTGCCATAGAGGTCAATCACCAACGTTCCGAGACCCTGCTTCGCCAGAGCCTGTGCCTGAATTGTTACCATGCTGCGGCAGCGATTCATTTCCTCATTGAAAGCGGGAATGACGAGAACATTGCCCCAAGGCTTAACATCGCCGACTGGCGCATGGTAGATGCAGAAAATTCTTCCCAAGCCGCTCGTGAGAAAAAACGGTCGTGGTTGTGAATGGATAGTTTCCATCAAGATAGTCTCTGACTGCTGCTGATTAGAGTAGCCCTTTTTTGCGCAATACAAACTCCGCCATTCTTGCTAGCGTCCCGAGGTTGTCAATGTTGATTTCTTCCTGAGCCAGCACAATTTCATAGTGCTTCTCGTACCACGCAATCAATTCCAATAAGCCAGTTGAGTCAATGAGCCCGGTTGCCGGAATGATATCGTCAAGCTCCAATTCGGACGCGTCATCACCCGTTTGTGCTGCGATTTCGATGACCTTGGCCTTGATCTCTGCTTCAAGTGATTCTTTAGTTAATGCCATCTAAGCTTCCTTGAGTTATTTTTTCTTGGGCAATGACAGTTTTTTCAGTGCCGCCACAACCTGCCCGCCATTGAGCACGCGATGATCATAGCTCGCTCCCAGCACACCCCTGCCATCTTGACCTGCCGCATGGGCAACCATCAGGGCTGTATGCGGGGAGAGAATAGGAATATGCCGTTTAACTTTCCAGCGTTCCATGCTCGAAAACCCTATCGTGGCACCGGAAGCTTCCGCTTCACGCAAATTGTGTCCCGCAGCACGACGAAGGACGTCGCCAAGTGCATTGACGAAACCGAACTCGTCCAACGCCTGCGCGTGACGAACGACTGCTAAATAGAGTGATTCGCCTGCCTGGATGGTAAAGCCGAGATTCAGCGGCACGTATTCAAAGCGTTTGTTGCCAACAAAGGTAGCGTTCAGGCGCTGCGTTTCCCTTGCTATTTCGACAAGCCGCCAAGCCATTAAGGGAAGCAAAGGCGGCATCAGCAGACCTTTTTCATCCTGAAAGTTTTTTGCGTATTCTGCCCAAGGCGCAAGATCGAAATCAATTTCGATATATCCCGGGACCGCAAAGTCGCGATGCCAAGCTACTGTGGCAGCCATACCTTTTTCTTCACGGGTAAGGTTGACTTGATTCCCCTCAACCTCTGGCAAAAAATCTTGCATTTGAGTGATGACTGCTGATTTAGAGGCTCCCTTTGCGCCACCCTTTGCCGCGAGATAGCGTTCGACCGCCTCGACGGTCACCCGTCCATCAACCGGGGAAATAAGATCAGCTTGCAGACCGTTTGCTTCAAGAAGAATGCGGGCTTTGGCCGTTACCTGCGAGACCCGAGAAGCAGACTGGCCAATTTCGGCATCCTGAATTTCCGGGATCGATTCGTCTTTGCTCTCTCCCAACCAGAGCATGACGCTCCCGACCCTAACGACTTCTTCGGCTTTGGCAACAAATCCAAGCACATAGCCTTCCGAGGGAGCCG
>OCTV010000321.1_pt1 | contig 19251 bp, 15 predicted proteins | sample 1539101 | NCBI WGS metagenome assembly OCTV01 (sample SAMEA3991422, study PRJEB22521) | metagenome | biome: anthropogenic terrestrial biome; feature: sewage plant; material: sludge | place: Sweden | collected 2012-09-26 | reverse complement strand
TTCATCGAGACAATATAGGGAATTTTTTAAAAATTAGAAAAATTATGTTGTAAAAAAAAACGAAATGAGTTATAATTATAGAAATTGTGTTATTTAATATAGAAGGAGAAATAATATGTTTCCAAATGCATTAACAGTATTAGCTGTTCAGGAAATGAACTCTGAATTTATTACAACTGTTGTTGTTACAGGACTTGTTGTAGTATTTTCTGCACTTATTCTGCTGGTATTATTTATATCTATTTTTGGTATGGGCTTTAAAGCATTGTCAAAGACAGATAAACCAAAAGAAACAAAGCCACAGGCACCAACAATACAACAATTGACAGAACTTAAACCTGTAACTGAAAATGGTATTGAAGATGAAATTATTGCTGTTATCGCAGCTGCTATTTCTGCTATCTCAAGTGAAACCGGCAAAAAGCTTGCAATAAGAAGTATTAAGAGATCTGACAGATCAGTAAATGCTTGGGCAAGAGCTGGAGTGTTGGAGAATACAAGACCATTTTAATTCATATTAACTTAATTAAAGGGGCATAACTATGATCGATAACTTTCTAAACACCATAAAAGATCTGGCGAATTCGTCAGGCTTTGCGGGTTTTCTTCAGGATGGTGGCTGGAAGAGCCTTATAATGATAGCAATATCATTTTTGTTTATGTATCTTGCTATTGTTAAGAAATTTGAACCATTGCTATTATTACCTATCGCATTTGGTATGTTTTTAACAAATCTTCCATTTGCAGAAATGTATCATCCGCAATATTTTCAGGCAGATTCCAATCATGTTTATGGATTCGTTAAAGCAATAAAAGAAGCTAATATAGGCTTACTTGATATTTTCTATTTAGGTGTTAAGCTTCAGCTATTCCCACCATTAATATTTCTCGGAATCGGTTGTATGACTGACTTCGGTCCGCTTATTGCTAGCCCTAAGAGCTTTTTGCTCGGTGCTGCTGCACAGGCGGGTATTTTCCTTACATTCATTGGTGCGGCACTTCTTGGTTTCAATGCTGCAGAAGCTGGTTCAATTGCAATTATCGGTGGTGCTGATGGTCCTACTGCAATTTTTGTAGCGAACAAGTTGCTTGGACCTGATAGTAGCTTGAAAGTTGGTACTATTGCTCTTGCTGCATATACTTATATGGCTCTTGTTCCAATCATTCAGCCACCTATTATGAAGGCGCTTACAACAAAGAAGGAACGTAGCGTTGTAATGGGACAGTTAAGAAAAGTTTCAAAAACTGAGAAAATTATTTTCCCGATAGTTGTAACATTGATTATTTGTCTAATGGTTCCTGATGCGACTCCACTCGTTGGTATGCTTATGTTTGGTAACCTATTGAAGGAAAGTGGCGTTTGTGAAAGACTTGTAAAGACTGCTCAGAATGAGCTTATGAATATCGTAACAATTATGCTTGGTGTTTCTGTTGGCGCAACAACTCGGGCTGATAAGATTATGAATTTGGCATTCGGTAAAGTAATTTTTCTTGGTGTCATAGCATTCGCCGTTGGAACAGCAGCAGGTGTTCTTTTCGGAAAAGTAATGTATGTTGCTACAAAGGGTAAAGTTAACCCACTTATCGGTTCAGCTGGTGTATCTGCAGTTCCAATGGCTGCCCGTGTTTCACAGAAGGTCGGTCAGCAGACAAATCCTTCAAACTACCTCTTAATGCACGCTATGGGTCCAAATGTTGCCGGAGTTATCGGTTCAGCAGTTGCCGCAGGTGTATTGTTGAGTATTATTAAATAACAACTTAAAGAGCTCAGAAATGGGCTCTTTTATTTTTATTGAATAAAATGGAAAAATATGGCTATAATAAAGACACATAACGTTGAAAGGACAGAAATTCTATGAAAAAACTGGATGTGGCTTTGTTATTAGGCTTAGTAATTGCAGTGATACTATCAAGTGTTAATGCCTTTGCAAAGGACCTTGAAGGAATATCAGACGGCGTATTGAGGCTTCATATCCTTGCAAACTCCGACAGTAAAGAGGATCAGGAATTAAAGATTAAGGTTCGTGACGCAGTTCTTGCTGAGACAGCAGACCTCTTCTGTAAAGGGAAATCAAGACTTGAAGTTGAGCAGATAGCTTTGAATAATATTGATAAAATACAGGCTGTCGCCGAAAAGACTATAAAAGAAAACGGCTTTAATTATCCTGTTAAATGTGAACTCACATATATGGAGTTCAATGACAGAACCTATGGCGATATAACATTGCCGGCAGGCTATTATGATGCAGTACGAATAACAATTGGCGAAGCAAAAGGACATAACTGGTGGTGCGTAATGTACCCACAGCTGTGTATTGCTCCCTCACTGGACAAAGAAAGTTTAAAACCAATTGCTCCTTCACAGGGTGAAGAAACCTTCAAGCCAATGTTAGGTACATCAATAGTTGAAGAATTACAGAAAGCTAATGAAGATGACAAGCTCAAGGAATTCGATGATTCTGAAATAAAAATAATGAAAAAACCGAAAAAATATAAAATCCGCTTTTTCAGCGTAAAAATATTCCGTCAAGTCAAGAAAGCCCTTTCTTAGAATTGACTTGAATTACCACCTGTGATAAACTTGTTTTAACAAGTAAATTACAGGTGGTGTTTTTATGCTGAAGTTGTTAAGCGGACCTATCGGTTCAGGGAAGTCAGCCCATATTTCTGATATGATTAAGAATGATATAGAAGCTGGCATAGAAGTCCTTGTACTCGTACCTGACCAGTTTTCTTTTGAATACGATAAAAAGCTTTATAAGGTCCTTGGTGCTGGACTTTTTAATTCAATAAGAGTTGTCGGATTCAGGAAACTTGCCGAAACTATAATAAAACTAAATGGCTCAACCCGTGGCGAATATGCTGATGATTACACAAAACAAATAATTATGTACCTCGCTGTTAAGAAGCTCAAGGCAGAAAAAGCAGCAAAATACTATACAAAACAGCTTGATAAGACAAGCTTTATTGATAATGCAATTGAACTCGTAAAAGAGCTCCGTCAGTCTGAAATTACTCCGAATGAGCTTTCAGCAACACAGCTTGAACTGACAGGCTCATTGTCTGATAAAATAAGTGATATACAATATTTATATTCTGAATATTGCAATATTCTTTCAGAAAAAAGCCTGAAGGACTCACTGACACTGACTGGAGAAGCTGCAACAACAGCAAAAGCTAAAAACTTTTTCAAATCTATGAGCGTATACATTGATGAATTCAATGGCTTTTCACAGGATGAATTTTCAATGCTTGAAGCAATCCTGTCACAGGCGACAGATGTCTGCATTTCCCTCACGATAGGATTTGGAGAAAACACAAGAACAAAGCTTTCACCATTCGTTAATGTAGCTAAAACCGAACAGGATATCATTAATCTTGCAAAAGGCATTAACCTTAAAACTGAAATTATTACCTTTAAGACTCTTTCCGATAAAATCAATAAGTCGGTTAATCATATTAATAACAATATCTTCAATCCTCTTGCTGTTAAAACATCTGACAGCACAGGGGTTAAGGTTGTTGCCAGCAACGACTTATATGAGGAAATTGAATATGTATCTTCAAGCATTAAAAGGCTTGTCTGTGATAATGGCTATAAATATTCTGACATTGCAATAGTATCAAGAAAGCTGTCTGACTATTATAGTATAATTTCAGGCGTATTTGACAGGTATGAAATCTCATACTTTATGGATACAAAACAGCCAGTTTCACAGAAAGCACTGATATTATACATTTTTTCAGTCTTTCAGACTGTCACAACAAGAAAATTCAATACTGAAAATATCTTAAGATACATTAAATCAACCCTTTCAATGTTTACTGATATGCAGGTTTCAATGATTGAGGACTACTGTTTTCAATGGAATGTTAATGGTGATATGTGGCTTGAGAATTTCACCGCAACCGACAGTAAGGACACCGCATATCTTGATGAAATAAATAAAATCAGAAAGCTGATTATTACACCACTTCAAGGGTTAAAACAAGCTTGTTCCGACAGTGGAGCAAGAGATATCTGTCATGCCCTTTTTACTTTTCTTGATCAGGTTAATCTATCTGCGATTATGTCACAGAATATCAAGAACAGCCCTGATGTTTTGTCTGATAATGAAACACAGGCAATAGAAATCGCACGCGAATTCAAACAACTGTGGGGAATACTCATTCAGGCAATAAGAGCAATTTATGATACACTGCAGGATGAAAAAATTACGTTAAAAACCTTTAGCGAACTTTTAAATCAGATGCTCCTGCAGGCAAGTGTTTCAACTCCACCACAAAAGCTTGACGCTGTAATGGTCGCAAGTGCAGACCGTTCCCATCTTGCAAGCCCAAAGGTTGTATTTTTAATTGGTGTGAATGAGGGTATTATGCCGGCATTCGTGAAGGAAAGCGGTCTTTTTACGGATAAGGATAAGGAAGCTCTTGAAAAGCTTGGACTGAAAATTTCCCGCCGTATTATGTGGAAGCTTACAGAAGAGCGCTTTATGGCTTATCAGGCTCTTTCACTGCCGAGTGACAGGCTTTTTGTTTCATATTCATTATCTGATAAATCAGGGAATTCAAGACGTCCATCACCGATTATAAAGCAACTTACAAATATGTTTGGTGGTGAAATTATTGAATGTGCATGGGATAAAAGCCCTGGCTTTTATTGTACTACACCACATTCAGCCTACTATAAATTTGTTGAAAATTACAGGGATAAAACCGAGGATGTACTGAGTATTAAAGCAGTTCTTGAAAAAGATAAGCAGTACAAAAACAGGATTGATTATCTGCGTAACGCATCTGAAAATTCTGATTACAGATTAAACCCGAAAACAGCCCAGAGTATGTTCTTTTCAAAGAACCTGAATATTTCTGCAACAAGCATAGAAAAATTCAACGAATGTCCGTTCGGCTTTTTCTGTCAGAATGGACTGAAGCTTCAGACTCCGAAAAAGGTTGAAGTAAACCCTGTCAACAGGGGAACAATCGCTCACTATTGCCTTGAAAAAATAATGAGCAGAAAGAATGATAAGGATAAAAGTGAGTATGTTCCTGAATTTGTTTCTTACAATGAGGATCAGCTAATAGAAAAAATACATCAGATTTTAGCTGAATTCAGAGAAAACGAGCTTGGCGGAGATTTCGGAAAAACAAAACGCTTTGATGCAATGTATAAAAATCTTGAGAGTCTTATTTTTGATGTAGTTAAAAATATTAAGTCAGAACTTAAAAGCAGTAGCTTTAGTCCGCACGAATTTGAGTATAATCTCACCGATAAAAGCGGAAAGAGCATTTTCGAGCTTGACCTTGATAATGGTTTGAAATTAATACTGCGTGGAAAAATCGACAGGCTTGATATGTGTGAGTATGACAATAAAAAATACATAAGAATTGTTGACTATAAAACAGGCAAAAAACAGCTTGAACTTCAGGATGTTTATAATGGTATAAATCTTCAGATGATTTTATATCTTATGGCTGTTACTGATAATGTTGAAAATGCCGAGCCGGCGGGCGTACTGTATATGCCTGCTATTTTCCTTGCGCCTGAAATCGAAAGAACTTTCAATTCAACAGATGAACAAAGCCCTGAAAATAATAGTGTTTCAAAGCTTAAAGATAAGAACTTTAAGAAAAACGGACTTGTTGTAAGATACGCGAACAACGATATTATGAAGGATATGATTAATGCTGATTATGTCCAGATAAGAAATAAAACAAAGCCAGACGGATATTCCGACATTATTCCTTATGAAGCTTATAACAGGCTTGAGGGTTTTGCAAAGAGCAAAATGATTGAAATGGCTGAGAATCTTAAAAACGGCAGAATTCAGGCAATACCAAAAGGCGAAAAGGACAAGCTTGCCTGCAGATACTGTGACTACTGGGCTGTCTGCGGTAGCTATATGTCAAATAAGGCACAGATTATCGACAAATCCGACGCTGACAAGCTCCGCGATATTATGGGAATTCAAACAGATGATGAGGCAGGTGAAGATGATGAGCGTTAAGTGGACTAACGACCAGCTATCAGCAATAACGACCACCGACAAGGGCGTAATAGTTTCCGCAGCAGCCGGAAGCGGAAAAACAGCAGTGCTTATTGAACGTGTAATACGTCTTCTCATTGATGAAAAAAATCAGCTCCCAGCTGATAAGCTCCTTGCGGTTACCTTCACAAATGATGCCGCAGCACAGATGAGGGAAAAATTAAGTGTTGCTCTTAATAAAAAAATTGAAGAAGACCCAACAAATGAATGGCTACAACTCCAACAGATGAAGCTTGAACTCGCAAAGATTTCAACCATAAATTCATTCTGCCTTGAACTTGTAAAAAACAATATCCAGCAGTTTGATATTTCAAATGGTGTTAGAATTATTGATGAGGCGGAGTCCTTCGTTATGCTTGAGAAAGCACTGGAAACAGTTCTTGAAAAGCATTATGATGAAGATGCTGACAATATGTCAATGCTCAATAATTATTTTAGTATCGGCAATGACAACAAGCTGGTTGATATCATCACACAGCTTTATAATTTTTCACGTTCGCTACCTTTCAAGGACAGCTGGTTTAAAAATGTTATTGATAGCTATAACACAGACAGCGCAAATTATAAGCAATGGAAAACCATCCTTTTTGACAACCTGAATTCAGAATTTTCAATAATCAGGAACCTTTTTAATGAGGTTTGCCAGTTAGCAAACTCTTTAAAATACTATCCTAAAACCAAGGACATTATTTTAAAGAATGACCTTGAACTTTTTGAAGAAATCGAGAAAACTATCAAGCTCGGTGAATGGGATAAAATTGCTGAAGCTCTGAACAATATTTCTTTTGACCGTTTTTATGGAAAGCCGGATAAAAATGCTCCTAAAGACAACATAATTGAAAAGCTTGTTGTTGAAAAAATAAAAGGCTATCGTGACAATTATAAAAAATCACTTGAAAGCCTTGCGAAGCTTTTCTCATATTCAGAGGCACAGATAACAGCTGACCTTGAAGCAAGCAGAAAAATTCTCGAAAGCCTTGTTGCAATCGTTAATGATTTATGGGATGAACTATGGGAACAAAAGGTTTCAAAAAACGCAATAGATTTTTCTGACGTTGAGATTCTTTCTATTCAGCTTTTATGTGAAGAAACCGAACACGGTTATAAAAAGTCACAACTTGCAAAAGATATAGTAAACAACAATACCTATAAAATCATTCTTATTGACGAATTCCAGGATGTAAACAACCTTCAGGATTTAATCTTCAAAATGCTGTCGGAAACCGAAGATGACACAATAATCGGCAAGAATATGTTTGTCGTTGGTGATGTAAAGCAGTCAATATATCGCTTCAGACAGGCTAATCCTAATATCTTTATTGAAACCCGCAATGACGCCAATAAGCCACAAAATGCAGAAAAACTAAAAGAAATAAAGCTCCGTACAAACTTCCGTAGTCGTGATTGCGTGATTGATTTTGTGAATTTTGTTTTTGAAAACATTATGTCGAAGAAAATGGGCGAGGTTGACTATGATATTAATGAAGCACTTGTGCTCGGTGCTGATTATAATTCTAAAAAGCTTTCAACCGAAATTCTTGTGATAAGAAAAGATGAGGATATTGAGCTTGATGATGAAACTGTCGATTACAGTGAGCCGTCAGTAGTAGCGGCAAAAATCCGTAGTATGATTGACAACGGTTTTCCTGTGTATGAAAACAGTCAGGAACGCCCTTGCCGTCAGAGCGACTTCTGCGTACTCGTGAGAAGTAGAACAGTCAATAAGGAATATATTGAGGCTTTTGCACAAGCGGGCTTGTCTGTCCAGTCTGAAGAACTCACTGGTTACCTGCGTTCAAGAGAAATAAGCATACTTATAAATATGCTCAATGTTATTGACAATCCAATGAATGATATTGCTTTTGCGAGCGTTCTGCTGTCGCCTATATTTATGTTTTCAGCAGATGACATTGCTGTTATCAAAAATGCAAGCTCATATAGAAAGCTTTATCCTGCATTCCTCACTATTATTGGTGAAACAAAGGATAAAGAGCTTGATATAAAATCAGAGGAGCTCAAATACAAATGTGCTGGGGTTGTTGCAAAAATCAAGGAACTGCGTTATTATGCCTCAAGCCTTACACTTGAGCAATTGATAAGAAAAATCTATGACAGTACAGATTTCTTCCTTATCGCATCAACCTATGATGACGGTGCTCAGAAGCGTGCAAATTTAAGACTTTTGCTTGAATACGCTTTTTCATATGATAACAGCATCGGCGGTGGTCTGACAGGTTTTATTCGCTATATTAATAGTGTATTTAATAATGGGGGAGATTTAAAGCAATCAGGTGTTCTGAACAACTATACTGATTCTGTAGTAATAAAAACAATTCACAAATCAAAGGGACTTGAATTCCCGTTTGTATTTCTTTGCAGAACAGCAACAACCTTTAGAAATCAGCGTAACGACCTTTCCCGACAGATGCTTATTAATCTATATAACGGTATCGGCTTTAGATTACAGGAGCCTGAAAAGTATTTAAAATATACAACATTACCTTATGATGCAATAAAACTGGTTAATGAAACTGAAATGCTGAGTGAGGAAATGCGACTTCTATATGTTGCTCTAACGCGTGCAAAAGAACACCTTTTTATTACCTATTCAATGGGTAATAATTTTCAAAAGAAAATTGAAAGCCTTGCTATGTCTATTGCAAGAGCAGGCAGAGTTACTCCGGAAATTGTCCGCACAGCAAATTCAATGCAGGACTGGTTAACTATGGCTTTGCTTGTTTATGAGGGTGATTCATTCCTGCGTGATATGTGCGTTGCAGAGCTTAAAATTCCAACACACTCCACAAATGCCAGTATAGAATTTATTGAAGGTGCTGACATACTTTCCAGGCAGGATTTATCTGAACAACAATCCAGTGAGAGTATAAAAGAAACAAAACCATCAGAAAAAATTATTGCTGAAATTGAGCATTACCTGGATTTTAAGTATGATGAAAAGTATTCCCAGACGCAATCAAAGCTTTCAGTTTCTGAAGTTGCAAAGAAAGATACTTCACTTGAGTATTTCTATCAGCTTCCGCGCCTTGATGAAGAAGTCGGAAAGCTCACTGCTGCCGAAAAGGGAACAGCAACCCACAGTTTTATGGAGCTTGCTGATTATGACAAGGCACAACAAGATGTGGAAAGTGAAATTAGGCGACTTATCAGTATCGGACTTTTATCAGAAAAGCAAGGCGAGGCTATCAAAACAAAATCAATCACAGCATTCTTTAGCAGCAAATTCTATGCAAGAATGAAGAAGAGCAAAAACCTTATGCGTGAAAAACAGTTCCTTGTTATGATTTCTGATTTAAAGCTTGATTTGGATGAGCTTTCAGTTTATAATGGAACAGATGGTATGCTCCAGGGTATCGCTGACTGCGTTTTTGAGGAAGATGATGGCTATGTTCTCGTTGATTATAAGACCGATAACGTCAAATCCTTTGATGAACTTAAAGAGCATTACTCGTTGCAATTAATGCTTTATAAAGCGGCATTTGACCTCATACTCGACAAGCCTGTCAAGAGTAGCTATATTTATTCATTCAAGCTTGAACAGGGTGCTGAAATAACATTATATGAGATTGCAAAATGATTGAATCAAGATGTGGGATTTTATGTTCAGAACTTGGATGCAAAGAAAAATTCGGTTTTGACTGCAAGGGCTGTGTAAGTGAAAAAACAATCTGCTGGGGTGAATGTCCGGTTAAGATATGTTGTGAACAAAAAGACCTTAATCATTGCGGAGAATGTGAAAACTTCCCTTGTGAACAGCTTACTGCTTTCTCATATGATGCTGAACACGGCGACAATGGTGCAAGAATAAAGCAATGCAAAGAATGGGTAGAATGTAATATAAAATAAAATTAAAAAAATATTGACAAATACAATAAAAGCGTATATACTAATATAGAAAACAAAGTAGAACCGTTCCGTTCTCACCTACAAACGAAAGTGCGTATGGTCAATACTTCAACATTTTGTTATGTTATCAGTATGAGCACGGGCGTAAGTCTGTGCTCTGTTTAATTTTAGCTTGGAGGTGCTCGCCATTAGCAACAAAGAACTACAAATCAACGAAGAAATTCGCGATCCTGAAATTCGCGTAGTTGACGTTGACGGAACCCAGCTGGGTATTTTATCATCAAAGGAAGCGCAGAAATTAGCAATTGAAAAGAACTTGGATCTTGTAAAAATTGCTCCACAAGCGACTCCACCCGTATGTCGTATAATGGATTACGGTAAGTTTTGCTTTGAACAAACTAAGCGTGAAAAAGAAGCAAGGAAGAATCAGAAAATTGTTGAGATTAAGGAAATCCGAATGTCATCAACAATAGATACCCATGACTTTAACACAAAAGTTAATCAAGCAGAAAAATTCCTGAAGTCCGGCGACAAGCTTAAGGTTTCAGTTCGCTTCAGAAAACGTGCTGTTGCTCATCCACATCTTGGACAGGAACTGCTCGATAAGTTTAAGGAAGCAGTTGCAGAGGATGGAAACATTGATAAACCATCAAAGATGGAAGGACGTAGTCTTGTAATGTTCGTTTCACCGAAAGCTTCAAAGTAATAATTGAGGAGGATATATTATGCCAAAAGTAAAAACACACAGTGGCGCTAAAAAGCGTTTTAGTTTAACAAAAAACGGTAAGGTTAAATTCCAGCACACAAATAAAAGACATAGACTTACTCAGAAAGCACACAAGCGTAAGAGAATTGCAAGAGTAGGGGCTTTCGCTGATTGCACAAATGCTCCAACAATCAAAGTTCTTATCCCATACAAATAATCGAAAATAAAAAAGCGGAGGTAAATAGATATGGCTCGTATTAAGGGCGCAATGATGACTCGAAAGAGAAGAAATAAGACTCTAAAGCTTGCAAAGGGCTATTTTGGCGCAAAGAGTAAGCATTTTAAAATGGCTAAACAGGCTGTAATGAAGTCTGGCCAGTACGCATACATTGGTCGTAAGCAGAAAAAACGTGATTTCAGAAAGCTCTGGATTACAAGAATTTCAGCTGCTTGCAAGTTGAACGATATGAACTATTCAACATTTATGAATGGTGTCAACAAGGCAGAAATCACACTTAACAGAAAAATGCTTTCAGAAATTGCTATCAATGACCCAACAGGTTTTACAGCAATCGCTGCAAAAGCAAAAGCTGCTTTGAACTAAGTAGTATCAACACGCTCCTTCTTTTGTATTGAGCGTGTTTTGTTATATATTAACAACATATAATTTTATCAAACAATAATAAATGAGGTGTAATTTTTATGCTTATTACGAGTAAGGACAATGCCAATATAAAGCTTTACAGCAAACTACTGTCATCGAAAAAAGCGCGTAATGAGCATAATATGTTTACACTTGAAGGTGCAAGAATTATCATAGATGCTGTTAACGAAAATTCAGAGCTTTACTGTGTATTTATAACTGAGAGTGCTGCAGAAAAATACAGCGAAGCATTGGATTTGCTTAACAAAAAAATTCCTGAGAGAAATTTATTCTATATAACAGACGAGCTTTCACAGAAGTTATCTGATACTTCAACCCCTCAGGGAATATATGCAATTGTACAAAAACTTGACAAAAATAATTACACTGATAAAATATTAACTGATGGAAAATACATTGTCCTTAACAATCTTCAGGACCCTGGTAATATCGGAACAATCATCCGCAGCGCAGATGCTGTCGGAATAAATGGAATATTCCTGATCAATGATTGCTGCGATATTTACAACCCGAAGCTTATCCGTTCGACAATGGGTTCACTATTCAGAATGAATATATGGGACGATATTTCCATTGAAGAATTTTTTGCGTTCGCAAAAGAAAAGAAAATTAAAACCTTTGCGGCTGTCATCGACACTGATGCAATATCGCTCACCGACAGTGATTTTTCAGATTGCTGTGCAGTTGTAATCGGTAATGAGGGTAATGGACTTCCACAAGACATAACAAACAGATGTGACAATAAACTTACTATTAAAATGCAAGGTAACATTAATTCACTTAACGCTGCAATGGCTACGGGAATAATTATGTGGGAAATGCTCAAATAGTAAGGAGGATTTCATTGGACAATCTAAAGTACTGGGTCTGGGTTGCACAGGTTTTCGGCCCTGCAAACCATAGATTCTGGGATGTCACCAAAGAATATAATGAAATTGAAGCAATTTACTCCGCACTTAAAAACGGAGAGATAAAAGGTCTTTCTGAAAAGGAAAAGCAATCAGTAAGAACAACTCATATTGAACAATCTGAAAAGATAATTGAATATTGCCATAAAAATGATATGAGAATAATATCATTCGAGGATGATGAATTTCCGTCAAGACTAAGAGAAATTTATAATCCACCTACAATACTATTCTGTTATGGTGATTTAAGTTATATTGATGATGACGTTGTCCTTGGAGTAGTCGGCGCAAGAGAACCTTCCGAATATGGTGTTAAGGTTGCTGAAAATATCTGCACTGAACTTTCAAAAGTCGGTACAGTACTTGTAAGTGGCTTTGCTTATGGAATTGACTCAATAGCACACAAATGTGCATTGAAGCATAGCAGAACTGTTGCAGTGCTTGGCTGTGGGCTTGATTATGACTACCCCGCAGAAAATGCAAAGCTGAAAAGAGTTCTTGCTAAAAACGGTGCAGTAATAAGCGAGTATTTCCCGGGAACAAAGCCTTTTTACGATAATTTCAAACAAAGGAACCGTCTTATTTCGGGATTAAGTCTTGGTGTGCTTGTTGTTGAGGCTTCCTCAAAAAGTGGCTCACTCAATACCGCAAGTCACGCTCTTGCACAGGGTAAGGATATTTTCTGTATCCCACCACATGATATTTTTAATGAGAAGTTTTCAGGCGTTGCGGGACTTTTAAGGGACGGAGCAATTCCTGTTTTCAGTCATCTTGATATTCTGTATGAATATTTTGATAATTTCTCACATAAATCAAATGATATTAAGGCTTTTGAAAATATATTTATAAAAAGCACAGAAGCTCCTGAAATCACCCAGCCAAAAGAAAAAAGAAAAAGAACTGTTGCAAAAATAAAAGTTTCAGAACCACAGCAGATTATTGAAGAAACATCTACAGCAGATTTATCTTCACTTGACGGAACAAAACGCCAAATTACTGAGCTTTTAGCTGACGGTACATTACTCGCTGATGAAATATCTCAGGCATTGGATATGGATATTTCTCAGGTGCTGTCAGAACTCACAGAGCTTGAGATTGACGGTTATATTAAAGCACTTGCAGGGAATAGATATTCCCTTTGAATAAATACACAAGGATGGAGAAACCATGTCAAATTTAGTAATAGTTGAGTCGCCTGCTAAGGCAAAAACAATAAAGAAATATCTCGGTGACAACTTTGAAGTAATTGCTTCAATGGGACATATCCGTGATCTTCCAAAATCTAAAATTGGTGTAGATATTGAAAACGATTTTACACCTCAATATATAGAAATCAAAGGCAAGGAAGAGCTTATCAAAAGCCTTAAGAAACAGGCTAAAAAGAGCGACTATGTTTATCTTGCAACTGACCCCGACCGTGAGGGAGAGGCAATATCCTGGCACTTAGCACAGATGCTTGGGCTTGATGTAACTGATAAGAACAGAGTTACTTTCAATGAAATAACTAAAACAGGCGTTAAGGCTGGTATGGATCAGCCACGTGAAATTGATTTATATCTGGTTAATGCACAACAGGCTCGCCGTATCCTTGATAGAATTGTCGGATATAAGCTTAGCCCGTTTTTATGGAAAAAGGTAAGACGTGGCTTGTCTGCTGGACGAGTTCAGTCTGTTGCTGTTCGAATTATAGTTGACAGAGAAAATGAAATCCGTGAGTTCGTTACACAGGAATACTGGTCAATTGATGCAAAACTTACAGCACCAGGTAGCAGAAAAGTCTTCCCTGCGAAATTAACAGGTATTAACGGTAAAAAGGTTGATGTAAACTCAAAGGAAGAAGCCGACAAGATTCTTGCTTCTCTTGAGCATTCTCCTTTTGTTGTAACAGGTGTCAAGAAAAGTGTCCACAAGAAATCACCAGCGCCACCGTTTACAACATCTACATTGCAGCAGGAAGCTTCCCGTCGGCTTGGCTTTCAGGCAAGAAGAACAATGAAGGCTGCACAGGAGCTTTATGAAGGTATTGACGTTGCTGGAATGGGTGCAGTAGGTCTTATCACATATATGAGAACAGACTCACTGAGAATTTCTGAAGAAGCACGAACAGCTGCTTACAAATACATCAACGAAAAGTATGGGGATAATTATCTCCCTGAAAAGCCTAACTTCTATAAAACAAAAGCAAATTCACAGGATGCCCATGAAGCTATCCGTCCGTCTTTGCCTGAGCTTACTCCTGAAAGAGTAAAGCAAAGCCTGACTTCCGACCAGTATAAGTTATATAAGCTTATATGGGAACGCTTTATCGCAAGTCAGATGGCAAAAGCTCTCCACGATACTGTATCTGTTGATATTCTTGCAAATGACTGCAACTTCAAAGCTTCTGGTTATTCAGTAAAATTCGATGGTTATACAGTTGTCTATGAAGAATCAAAAGAGGAAAACACAGAGGACAACAGTGTTCTCCCTGAAATAACAAAGGAAGATATTCTCAAGGTAAAATCTCTTGACGGTAATCAGCATTTTACACAGCCACCAGCAAGATACACTGAAGCTTCACTTATCAAAGCACTTGAAGAAAACGGAATAGGCCGTCCAAGTACCTACGCACCGACAATCACAACAATTATTACAAGAAACTACGTTGAACGTGATGGCAAACAGCTAAAGCCAACCTCTCTCGGTGAAGTTACAACTGAGCTTATGAGGGAGCATTTCAATCGTATTGTTGATGTGAAGTTTACAGCAGGAATGGAAAAGGACCTCGACGATGTTGAATTAGGCAAAAAACAATGGGTAGAAACCTTAAAGGATTTCTATTCTGATTTTGACAAAACCCTGAAAACTGCAGAAGAAGCTATGGAGGGTAAGCGTGTTAAAGTCCCTGATGAGGAAACTGATATAATCTGCGAAGAATGTGGTCGCAATATGGTTATTAAAATCGGCAGATTTGGAAAGTTCCTTGCTTGTCCTGGCTTCCCTGAATGTAAGAACACTAAGAAAATTGTTCAGGAGACTGGTGGACTATGCCCATTCTGCGGTAAAAAGGTACTACAGAAGAAATCCAAAAAGGGAAAGAAATATTTTGGCTGTGAGGATAACCCAAATTGTAGCTTTATGACCTGGGATACCCCTGTCGCTGAAAAATGCCCTCGTTGTGGTTCGACATTGTTCCAGAAGGGCGGAAAATCAGGTAAATTAATATGCCACAAGGAAGGCTGTGGCTTTGAGAAAGAGTTAAGTAAATAATGGTAGTAAAAGTAATCGGTGCAGGGCTTGCTGGCTGTGAAACGGCATGGCAGCTTGCAAATCATAATATAGATGTTGAGCTTTATGAAATGAAGCCTGTGAAGTATTCACCTGCTCATTCCTATAAAGGCTTTGCAGAGCTTGTATGTTCAAATTCCCTTAAGGCAGCAAGAATTGACTCAGCAGCAGGAATGCTGAAGGAAGAAATGCGTCGCCTTGGCTCACTTACAATGGAATGTGCCGCACAGACAAGTGTTTCTGCTGGCGGAGCATTGGCAGTTGACAGAGAAAAATTCTCCGACCTTGTCACAGAAAGAATCAAAAATCATTCACGTATAAAAATTTTTACAGAAGAAATTGAAAATATCCCCGACGGATATGTTATAATAGCAACAGGCCCTCTCACATCTGGTGGACTTGCAACAAGCATTTCAGATAAATGTGGTAGCTATCTTAGCTTTTTTGATGCTGCCGCACCAATCGTCACATATGAAAGCCTTGACAAAGACCTTGTTTTCTTTGCATCACGTTATGGGAAGGGCGAGGCAGACTATATTAACTGCCCAATGAATAAGGAAGAGTACCTAACTTTCTATAATGAACTTATTAACGCTGAATCAGCCCCACTAAAGGAATTTGACAAGCAAAGCTTTAAAGTTTATGAGGGTTGTATGCCTATTGAAGTCCTTGCAAAACGTGGCGAGGACACAATGCGTTTTGGACCATTAAAACCAGTTGGGCTAACAGATCCTCGTACAGATAAGCGTCCGTACGCTGTTGTACAGCTCCGTAAGGAAAATAACGACGGAACATTATACAACCTTGTCGGTTTTCAGACAAACCTTAAATTTGGTGAACAGAAGCGTGTTTTCTCACTCATTACAGGACTCAAGGATGCTGAATTCATGCGATATGGCGTAATGCACAGGAATTCATTTTTAGATAGTCCAAGACTTCTGGACGAGCATTTTTGCCTGAGAAAAGATGAAAAGGTTTATTTTGCGGGACAGATTACAGGTGTTGAAGGATATATAGAATCTGCAGCCAGCGGTATTATGGCTGGTCTGAATCTTGCAAGAAAGCTTAATAACCTCGAGCAGATTTCATTGCCGAAAGAAACAATGTTAGGCGCATTATCAAAATATATAAGTGATGAAAGCGTAATAAACTTTCAGCCTATGGGCAGTAATATGGGAATTCTCCCTGAACTTCCTGAAAGAATAAGAGATAAAAAGCTGAAATATTCTGCAATAGCACAAAGAGGCCTAGCAGAACTCGATAAAGTATTAAAAGAAAAGGAGATTGTGTGAATATGAAAATAATAGTTGACGCTTTTGGTGGGGATAATGCCCCTTTGGAAGTTCTAAAGGGAAGCGCAATGGCCGTTGAAAAGCTTGAAAACGTTGAAGTCATACTTGTTGGTAATGAAGATATAATAAAGGAAACTGCATGGAAGAACAGCGTTTCTTTAAACGGAATAACAATAAAACAAGCTCCTGATGTTATTGAAATATGCGATGAACCTACAACAATTCTCAAAGAAAAGTCAGAATGTTCAATGGCTGTCGGAATGAAAGCACTTGTTGATGGTGAGGGCGACGCTTTTGTCAGTGCAGGTAGCACTGGCGCACTTGTTGTCGGCTCAACATTCATAGTAAAACGTCTTAAAGGAATAAAAAGAGCTGCACTCGCCACAATAATGCCAACAGCAAAAGATCCTACAATGTTTCTTGACGTTGGTGCAAATGCAGATTGTCGCCCTGAAATGCTCACACAATTCGGTATTATGGGTTCTTGCTATATGAATAAGATTATGGGTATTAATAACCCAAGCGTAGGACTTCTTAACATAGGCGCAGAAAAATCAAAAGGACGAGCTTTAGAGCTTGAAACATATGAACAGCTTGAAAAGGCACCTGTGAATTTTGTTGGAAATATCGAAGCAAGAGAAATCCCAAAGGGTGAATGTTCTGTTATCGTAACAGATGGTTATACAGGGAATGTTGCCTTGAAGCTTTATGAAGGAATGGGTTCATTCTTTGGAAAGACTTTAAAGGATATACTACTTACAGGAATAAAATCTAAAATTGCAGGAATTCTTGTACTTAAAAAAGTCAAAGCGTTCAAGAAGAAAATGGACTATTCTGAATATGGCGGAGCACCGCTTCTTGGTACATCAAAGCCAGTAATCAAAGCACACGGTAGTTCAGATGCTAAGGCATTCTACAATGCAATAAGACAGTCTGATGCTTTTGTAAAAGCAAAGGTAATTGATGAAATATCAGCGTCATTGTCAGCAATGACAAAAAAGTCAGCAGAAATAGCTGAATAAAATACTTGATAGAAGGTTTACAAAATGAAAGAATTTCAAAGGATAATAGGTTATAACTACAAGAATGACAAGCTTTTGTACGAAGCATTATCACATTCTTCCTTTGCAAATGAAAATAAAAAATCAAGAAGAAGTAATGAAAGACTTGAATTTTTAGGAGATTCAGTTCTTTCAATCGTTGTATCTGAGCATCTTTTTGAGCATTATCAGCATATGCCAGAGGGTGAACTTACAAGAATAAGAGCATCACTTGTCTGTGAAAAATCTCTCCACGAATTTGCACAGAAAATTCACCTTGGTGATTATATAATGCTCGGAAAAGGCGAAGAGAATACTGGTGGACGTGAACGCCCTTCTATTCTCGCAGATGCCTTTGAGGCAGTCATAGCTTCAATCTTTCTTGACGGTGGACTTGAAAGTGCAAGAGATTTCATTCTGAAATTTGTTCCAGAAAATACAGTCGCAAAAGGCATAGTTACATTCAATGACTATAAAACAATCCTTCAGGAAATTGTTCAGAAGAACCCTGAGGAAAAGGTCGATTACTGCCTTGTTAGCGAAACAGGACCTGACCATGATAAAGCATTCACTGTTCAGGTTCAGCTTAACACAAATGTAATCGGCGAGGGAACAGGAAAAAGTAAAAAGCAGGCTGAACAGATGGCAGCCAAGGAAGCTTTAGAATTGATGGGTTATGTCACACAGTAATATTTCAATTTTCATACCGCATATTGGTTGCCCGAATAAGTGTAGCTTCTGCAATCAGAACAGTATTACAGGTCAATGTGATGCTCCAGCGCCTTATGAGGTCAAGGCTATATGCAAAAAAGCCTTTGCTGATATAAAGGATAAGAAGAATACTGAAATTGCTTTTTTTGGTGGTAGCTTTACGGCAATAGACAGGCAATATATGCTTGATTTGCTTGAATGTGTACAGGAATTCATCGGCGCTGATAAATTTAAGGGTATTAGAATTTCAACCCGCCCTGACTGTATTAATGAGGAAGTTTTAAATATTCTGAAAAAGTATAATGTCACCTCTATTGAGCTTGGTGCACAGAGTATGGATGACAATGTACTTTTTGAAAATGACAGAGGGCATACATCAGATGATGTCAGAAATGCCTCACAGCTTATCAAAGCTTTCGGCTTTGAACTTGGACTTCAGATGATGGTCGGGTTGTACAAAAGTACCCCCGAAAAAGATTTGAACACAGCTTCTGAAATTATAAAGATAAAACCTGATACGGTGAGAATTTACCCAGTTGTTATTTTAGAGGATACAAGACTTGGCGAGCTTTATAAAAAAGGCGAGTATAAATCCTATGAGCTTGATACAGCTGTTGATATCTGCTCACAGATGATTGAAATGTTCAACAGTGCTGATATAAGAATTATAAAACTTGGACTTCACGCTTCTGAGCTTGTTGAAGATCAGATGCTTGGTGGAATATATCACCCTGCATTCAGGGAATTATGCG
>OCTV010000315.1_pt1 | contig 19374 bp, 17 predicted proteins | sample 1539101 | NCBI WGS metagenome assembly OCTV01 (sample SAMEA3991422, study PRJEB22521) | metagenome | biome: anthropogenic terrestrial biome; feature: sewage plant; material: sludge | place: Sweden | collected 2012-09-26 | reverse complement strand
CTGGCCGATTTAAAGAGGATGCAATTCGATATAATGATGCAGCAAAAAGGATCATGAAGAAGCATTCGGTTATTGTAAACGACCTTTATGATCAATCCATTTCAATTCACCATAAATATGGAAAAGGATCAGACGATGTTCACTATACTGACCTGGGATATGAAAAACTTGGTGAATTAGTGTCCAAATTTCTTATTACAGCAATTAAAAAATAGAAGTTATTCTAAATGAGTTAATCATTCAACAACCTGGACTTCGAATATCTAAAAAACCAGAAAATGAAAAAGTATTTAGTGTTATTTATTCTTCTTTATTCGTGGTATTGCAGCACTGTAGCTCAGGAATCGGCATTGGGTATCCCCAAACCTAATGCCGCCCAATTGGCCTGGCAACAGGCGGAAATGGGTGTACTTTTCTCTTACGATCTGCATGTGTTTGATGGAAAAAAATATGAGCAAAATGGTCAGTCAAGTAACCGTACCAACCCTATTCCCGATTATCAGATCTTTAATCCCGAACACTTAAATACGGACCAGTGGATTAAGGCAGTCAAAGCGGCAGGGTTCAAATTTGCTATCCTTACCGCAACCCATGAAACCGGATTTGCGCTTTACCCATCAGATGTAAATCCGTATAGTGTAAAAGCGTTGAAGTGGAAAAACGGGCAAGGCGATATTGTACGCGACTTTGTTCACTCTTGTCATAAATACGGCATTAAACCTGGCATTTATTTGGGTATCCGGTGGAATTCTTTTTTGGGTGTGTATGATTTTAAGGTCAATGGCGAAGGAGCGTTTCAGAAAAACCGCCAGGCATACTACAATAAAATGGTTGAAGGCATGGTTACCGAAATTTGTACCCGGTACGGTGAATTGTTTGAAATATGGTTTGATGGTGGTGCCAGCCATCCGGACCTTGGAGCACCGGATGTGTTGCCCATCGTTAAAAAATACCAACCCAATTGTATATTCTACCATAATAATCAACTGGCTGAAGTAAGGTGGGGAGGTTCCGAATCAGGGACAGTGCCGTATCCCTGTTGGGCTACCTTTCCCAATGTTTATTCACATGCCGGTGATACCCAGGCTGAATATTATCAATTGCTTAAACACGGCGATCCCGATGGGAAATACTGGATGCCTGCTATGAGCGATGCTCCATTAAGAGGATATAATGGTCGCCATGAATGGTTTTGGGAACCTGGAGATGAAGCCCATATTTACCCACTGGAAAATCTGATGGATATGTATAACAATTCTGTAGGGCACAATTCTACCCTGATCATGGGCGTTACACCTGATCCCAGGGGATTAATTCCGGCACCCGATGTGAAACGCCTGAAGGAATGGGGAGATGAGATAAAAAAGAGTTTTGGAAAACCAATTGCCACGACGCATGGTGAAGGGGATGTATTAGAACTTTCCTTACCAAAAGCAACTAAAGTAAACCATATCATTCTTCAGGAAGACATTGTAAATGGCGAACGGGCAAGGAAGTATACCATTGAGGCTTCCATCAATGATGCCTGGAAGGAGGTTGGCCGTGGAGAATGTATTGGCCATAAAAGAATTCAAATCATAGATCCTGTTGAAATATCAAAGATCAGATTGGTAATTTCAGAATCGGAAGCAAAACCTAAAATAAAAAACTTCAGTGTTTACTTTGTGAAATAAAAACCGTGTAGTAATTGACAAAGAAATGGAAATAAATCCCAACGTAATCACTCCATCCACACCTCAAAGCCCCAACGCAACCAACTCCCCCGGATGATCCTTACCCCCAATAGCCAAGACAATATACTGCTTGCCGTTGATCGAATAAGTCATCGGCAATCCGGTTTGGGAAGCAGGCAACGTGAGTGTTGATATCACCTCGCCGGTAGATTTGTTGATGGCCCTTAGTTTATTGCCACCACCCCCTGCGGCCCCGTACAAGCCGGATCCTTCTCCGGCAAATAACAATGTTTTAGTCACGAGCATTCCTACCCGGTCCGGATTGCCGGTCGGAGGGAGCTTGATTTTTTTGAGTGCGGGATTATTGGTGACCCATTCGGGGGTTTCTCCATTGGGTATCATCCAGGCATGATCTCCGGTATTGAGGTTGATGGCGGTGATGCGACCCCAGGGCGGCTTGACCAGGGGCAGTCCCTGCGGTCCTCCCTGGCCAAATCCAAAACCACCGGTCCACCAGGCCACATACTTCATATCGGATATATCGGGTTCGGAAAACAAAGCCATCGCTTCGATATTGGTGGTGGAGGTTACGTATAGGATATTGGTCTCGGGATCGAGTATAGCTCCCTGCCAGTTGGCGCCGCCTGTAGCCGAAGGCAACATGAGTGTACCCTGGGTGCCAGACGGGTCATGCACTGTGATCGGAGTGTATAAGGGACCGTACTTATACCGCTTGACAATATCGAGGGCTTCTTGTTTTAATTGTGGCGTAAAATCAATCAGGATGTCTTCTGTCACCCCCTGTCGGTCGAATGGAAGCGGTTTGGTGGGAAAAGGCTGGGTAGGCGCACTTTCTTCTCCCGGGACTTCACTCTTCGGCACCGGCTGCTCTATGACGGGCCAGACCGGTTTGCCGGTGACCCGATCAAATACATAGACAAATCCTTGCTTGGATACTTGTGCCACTGCTTTAATTTTTGCTCCGTCTACTTCGATATTGGCCAGGACCGGGGGTGCCGGTAAGTCGTAGTCCCAGGTATCGTGGTGAATCATTTGAAAATGCCATATCCGCTTGCCGGTCTTCACATCCAGGCACACCAGGCTCTGCGAAAAAAGGTTGTCACCCGGACGGTGTCCACCATAGAGATCACCGGTGGCAGCTTCCAGGGGCAGGTACACATAACCCAATTCCGGATCGGCGGAGAGCGGTGGCCAGGCACCTACATTTCCCGTATATTTCCAACTGTCGTTTTTCCAAGATTCATTGCCATACTCTCCTTGCTGTGGAATGGTATGAAAGATCCAGAGGCGGTTACCGGTTCGGACATCGTAAGCAGAAATATCCCCACGCATTTCGCGCATGGATCTGGGGGCGAGTCCGGTTGGAAAAGAAGAACCGGTGATGATGACATCATTGACGATGATGGGAGGGGATGTTGATCCGATCACTGCAGTGACCGGATCCAGTCCTAGTGCTTTCCGGAGGTCTACGATCCCTTTTTCACCAAAAGACACGACGGGTAGGCCTGTTTGGGCATCGAGGGCTATGAGTTGATAAGTTGGAGTGATATAGACGACCCGGTCTGCACCGTTTTTATTTTTCCAATAGGCTACTCCACGGCCAGAGTTTTGCCTGGGCGCATAAGCGGTCCGTGCCCCTTCGTTTAATGAATAGGTCCACCGGGTCTCGCCCGTGCGGGCATCAATGGCTGCCACTGCCCTTCGGGATCCGGCAGTAGTGAAAAGGAGCCCGCCGACCATCAAAGGAGTTACTTCATAATTATACTCAGGGGTGGGTCCGAAATTGTCCGTTTTCCACCGCCACAGGATTTTCAAATCTTTTACATTGTCTGACTTGATCTGCTCGAGACCAGAGTAGTTGGTGCTGTAGAAATCACTGCGATGCACAGGCCAGTCGCCCTCGATGGACTTGATCACTTCTTCAGCATTTTTGGGAGCATATTTATAAGGAACCAGGGGTTCAGGAGCCGTGCCTGGTTTAATCTGGCTCAATAGGTTTTTATCCGGAGAGAGGGCAAGTGCGCCGGCAGGATAATTATTTAATTGAAGAAGATATGCGATCAGGGATACATATATACTATCATCATAGGCCCGGGGATTGTTTTTGGGCATGGTGTTTTTGGTGAGGTCAAACAGATTAGCCAATGGCAGATCTTTCCATTTCGATAAAAACAAACTGCCGGTCAGGGGAGGGCCGCCTTCTGTACCTCTGCCGGCAGGACCATGACAGCTCGCACATGCCGTAGAATATAGCGTAGCAACCGAGACAGCTTGCTCGGTGGTATACACTCCACCCTGTGCGGTGGTAGCGATCAGTGGATCCGGCACTTTGGATTTGCAGCAAATACAGATAAGTAGTATACACGATAGTAGCAGCTTTGATACCATGGAATTCATTGAGTGAAAATAAATAATAACAGGGGGATAAAGAAGGGGGAGCAGAAGTCAAATTTTGAGGGAAGCAATTGCGTTAGCTTATGACTTCTTTGGGTGTTAGACATTAGTTAGTCGTATAGCTCTTGATTATTTGCCGCATAACAACTAATATTATCCTTTTTACTTTCGTTCCCATCCAGGATGACTACAGAACTTTTCGATCAGGAATTTCAAAATTGTGCAAGTCAATTAAAGTCCTATATTTTAAGGATCACCACGAGTGTCCCAGACGCCGAGGACATCATGCACGACACCTATATCAAGGCACTCGACAAACTAGCTACGTTCAGGTCAGAATCCAGTCTAAAGACCTGGATTTTTGCCATAGCTTCCAATCTGGCCAAAGACAATCTCCGCGTACAAAAGCGCTGGGTAGAAAATGTTACGGATATCACCAAAGCAGCTGCGTTGGTCAACCGGCCATTTTTTGAAAAAGCGTTGGATATCAGAACCCATTCGCCGCAAGGTCAGTACGAAGCCAAAGAACATATAGCGCTGTGCTTTACCTGTATCTCCAAATCCCTGCCCCTCGAACAGCAGCTCTGCATTTACCTTAAAGAAGTGTACTCATTTAAAGTCCCCGATATCGCGGTCATCCTGGATACCAACGAAGCAATGGTCAAATATTACCTCCATACCGGCAGGTCAAAAATGATCGATATCTACGAAGGACGGTGTGCCCTGATCAATAAAAATGGAGTCTGTCACCAATGCTCCGAACTCAATGGCATCTTCAATCCCAAACAAAATGCCCAGGAAGAATTGATGAAGCTGGACCTCGTAAAACAAGCCACCAATAAAGACAAAGAACACCTGTTTGACCTCCGGATGAAAATTTTACAGGAAACGGATCCGTTCGAATCTCCGGCAGCTGACCTGCAACTCTTTCATTTAGAGCATAATAGGCAGGTGATGGAAAAAAGGATGGAAGCAACTGCCTCCTGATCCTATCATTTTCTATGGCTGAATCGTCCAAGTTATTAAATACCAAGCCGATGTCAACCATAGAAATAGCAGAAACCGTCAAAACTACTTTTAGCCGTCAGACTACCGTCAGCACCGATATCCAGGCGGATGCATCAGTGATCTGGGCCTTACTGACCACCGCTGATGATTACACCAGGTGGAACTCCACGGTCACCCTACTGGAAGGTAAAATAGCTCTTGGCGAAACGGTCAAACTTAAATCGATCCTCGATGCCAAACGCACTTTTAAGCTGAAAGTAAAAGAAATGGAAGTCAACAAAAAACTGGCCTGGGGCGATGCGCAAGGCACGCGCGTATACACGTTGGATCAAAAAACAAATGGATTGGTCACCTTCACGATGAGAGAAAAAATCGGAGGTTTGCTCTTCCCCCTTTTTGCAAAAATGATACCCCCATTTGACGAATCGTTTGAACGATTTGCAGCAGATTTAAAACACGAAGCAGAATTAATCATGCAATCTAAATAAGATTAAAGGATGAAAACCATACAAGTCACTTACACCGTGCAAGCCGGTTTTGCAGCACAGAACAAAATCAATATCCAGGCAGTGATGACGGACCTGCAACAACTCCATCGTGCAGGACTCTTATATCACGCCTGTATCAAAGAAGATGACAAAACATTTATTCATACGGCTATCTTCCAATCTGATGATGACCAAAATTTTTTAAATGAGCTGGCTTCGTTTAAGTTTTTTCAACAGCAGCTCAAGGCCAGCGGTCTGGAAGTGCCCCCCAAACAAGAAATATTAATTTTGATCGGATCATCTACAAGTTTTTGATAAAAAATAAAGCAATATGAAATATAAAATAGGAAGTAAAGAAAAGCCCTTGGTATTAAAGACGCCTCCGTTGACATCCGGGTATACCATGCATGTAGATGAAAAGGATGGCAAAGAGGTCCTGGTATGTACAGTAGGTAAAACGGTATTGCACTACAATCCAGCATGCCTGGAAGACTTACATAAAATGCTTATAAAACACGCCGATTGGATGGAACTAGGCAGTGCGGATGAGCAAAAACCTGCCAAAGAAGGCACCGTAGAAGCCTGGGGCCGCTCAGCAAATAATCCTGTGGGTGGGTGGTATGGTCTTAAAAAAGGACTTCGCGGCCGATTTGGTATGTATATCCCACCGTTGATGGAAGCACTCGGCCTGGCAGAAGTGACACATGATGCCAGGGGTAATAAAATGAAAGCGAAATAACGGTACAATGCAGGAGCATCCTTAATAATTTTGCAGTATATGGATAGATCTGCTCGCAGGTTGATTCATTTTTAATTGAATATCCTGAATGGTTGACCATAGATACACAGCAGTCTGATCTTCTCTGTTATGAGGAAGAATCTAAAAGGCTGAAATCTATTCGTCCTGGTTTTTATTATTTTTAGGCATTTTTTTTGCTATGATTACTACTGATCGGACAATACCTATTCAGACCTTACATTTATTTCCAATACTGGACCGGATGTTGCTGGACCTGTTAGTCTCACTATCCGATGATGATTGGAATGCTCCTACGATAGCGAAGTTATGGACCGTAAAAGATATAGTCGCCCACCTACTCGATGGCAATCTCAAGGGTTTATCTACTTCAAGAGACCACTACAAAGCAACACCCAATCAACACATTCATTATTATGCCGACCTGGTATCTTATATCAATAGTCAAAATCACCAATGGACCGATGCTTCAAGGCGATTAAGCCCACGGTTACTGATGGAGCTCCTTGAGTTCACCGGCAGACAATATGCTGATCATTTATTCAGCCTTGACCCATGGGAGCAGGCGATATATGGTGTAGCCTGGGCAGGACAGGAAAATTCAGCAAATTGGTTTCACATCGCCAGAGAATATACCGAGAAGTTTCTACACCAACAGCAGATCCGGGATGCTGTGAATAAACCTGGACTGATAACCAAAGAATTATTTTATCCATTTATCGACACATTAATGCAGGGACTACCATATACCTATAGTACAGTAGATGCCGGACCTGGCACGGCTGTATCTGTGATCGTATCCGGAGAGGTAGGTGGGCAATGGGATATTAAAAAATATGAAAAAGAATGGATCTTGACCTCGTTGCAGGAAGAGCAGTCTGCAGATGCAACGATCACCATCGATCCGGACTTGGCCTGGAAATTATTTTCAAAAAGTAAATCATACGATGAAGTCCTCGGTGAAGTAAATTGTCAGGGAAATGAAGCTTTAGGGTTGGCTGCTTTGCGAATGGTTTCAGTTATGGCATAAAAGAAAAGATACTTATCACTGACAAATAGCGTACAGTTAACCCCGATTTACCGTTTTATTGTGCATAATATGTTGACAGCAATGCTCAAAGCTTCATTCAAGAAGATGTATATGTTTTTAATGGCGATATCATTTTGGCCAAACCTATTGGTTGCTCAACAAATAAAACAAACAGGGTTTTTAGAATCAATATCCTCTCAAATCGAAACCAAACTATCACAACAACCTACCGAAAAAATATATATCCATTTTGACAGGTCATTTTATTTTTTAGAGGAGTATAGTTTTTTTAAAGCTTATGTAGTGGATAGTGCTACCTTGTTGCCTACGACCCTTTCGGGTGTATTGTATGTAGATTGGTTAGACAGTCTATCTGGGTAATAAATGAGATCATCAAGATCTCCTCATTTAACCATCTCCTTCTAAAATGCCTACTTTAGTCCAGCTTCAACACAAAATCTACTTTTTTGACATCCCGGGCATTGGGGCCCACGAAAACTTCAAATAGTCCGGGTTCAGCTATATACTCTAACCGGGTATTGTAAAATTTTAAAAGAGACTCCTTGATATCGAAGCTTACTGTTTTACTTTCTCCGGGTTGTAGAGTGATTTGTTCGAACCCTTTGAGTTCTTTCATGGGTCTGGAGATAGACCCTACCACATCCCGGATATACATTTGTACGGTCTCTGTTACCGGACGGGTACCGCTATTCATGACCGGGATGGATACCTTGATCGTACCGCCTCCTTGCAAAGTTGCATTGCTAATATCAGGATTGCCATATTGACAGGAAGAATAAGTCAGCCCATAACCAAATGGGTAAAGAGGTTCGTTGGGGATATCCAGGTAATTTGATTTGAATTTAGAAAAAGCTTCTCCGTGGTAAGGTCTGCCAGTATTAAGCATGGCATGGTATACAGGAATCTGTCCTACGTGCACCGGAAAGGAAGTCGTCAACCTTCCCTGGGGAGACTGATCTCCAAATAGCACATCTGCTACGGCATTGGCCCCCTCCGTACCGCCAAACCAAACATCCAGGATTGCGTCCATATTTTTTGATTCCCAATCGATAGTCATAGGGCGTCCATTGTATAAAATCATGACAATCGGCTTGCCAGTTTTTTTCAAGGCTTCCAGAAGTTTTCTTTGACTGGCTTGCAACCCAATATCCGCCATACTTGCGGCCTCACCGGTCATATCGGCAGCTTCACCGACGACAGCTATGATCACATCTGATTGGCGCGCAAGAGCCAAGGCTTCGGATAACATGACATCCGGGCTTCTTTTATCTATCTCAATCTCCTGGCCGAATACGTTGACTTTTTTTGCAAACGTGGTATCATCGCTCAGATTGGCCCCCTTGGCATACCGGATAGTGCACTGCCCACCAGCTACAGTTTTTATACCCTCCATGACCGTCACAGCTTTGGTATAATCGCCCGACACAGACCAGGTGCCTAGCATATTCCGCCGGCTGTCTGCAAGCGGACCAATGACCGCGATACTTCCTTGTTTTTTTAAGGGCAGGATCGAATTTTTATTCTCCAGCAGAACAAAAGTTTTTGCAGCCGTAGCCCTGGCAAAAGCGCGCATCTCTGCTGAGAGAATATCTTTTTTTGCACGCACCGTATCAAAGTATTTATAAGGATCATCAAACAAACCAAGGTTGTATTTGGCTTGAAGCACGCGTCTGCAAGCCTGATTAATTTGATCCTCCGATATTTTTTTTTCTTCCAATGATTTTTTGAGTGTCGTGAGAAAACCTTCACCCACCATATCCATATCAACCCCGACGCGTAAAGCTCTGGCAGACACTTCCTGCAGATCACCGATGCCATGGTTGACCATTTCGTTGATAGAGGTATAATCGGTCACGATGAGACCATCGAAACCCCAGTCCTTTCTGAGTACCTGACTCAACAGATGTGTATTGGCAGTAGCCGGAGTATAGTCGACTACGTTAAAAGAATTCATCAAGGATCCTACTCCGGCATCAACAGCTGCTTTATAGGGAGGTAAGTATTCATTGTACAGTTTTAAAGTGCTCATATCCCCCGCTGCATAATCGCGACCTCCTTCGGCAGCACCATAAGCGGCGTAATGTTTGACACAGGCTAGCATAGTCATAGGATTGGATAAGTCTGTACCCTGGTATCCCTGGACCATGGCGGCCGCTATCTTGCTACCTAGGTAAGTATCTTCGCCCGATCCTTCGGAAATGCGACCCCAGCGCGGATCTCTTGCAATATCTACCATGGGTGAAAAAGTCCACATCAGGCCATCCGCGGTGGCTTCTTTGGCAGCCATTTGTGCGGATTGTTTTATAAGGGACATATCCCAGCTACAAGATAGTCCTAGTGGGATGGGCAAGATGGTTTGGTGGCCGTGGATGACATCCATACCTGTGATCAGGGGGATGCCTAGACGACTCTGCTCTACAGCCAGCTGCTGAGCCCGGCGGGTGAGGTCTGCCCCGCGTATGCCAAATATCCCTCCGACCTGGCCGGTTTTGATTTTCATCTCAACATCTTTGCTGACTACTTCACCAGTGACTGCACCACCCGGTGTCAGGAGATTGAGCTGACCGATTTTTTCTTCAAGGGTCATTTTTTTTATCAAATCCTCTATAAAGGCATTGGGTTGGCCATCAGTAGGGGCGGAATCATTCGTATTACAGGCCATCAAGAGAATAAACCCAAATACACAGGCAGAAAAATGTGTTTTAAAAATAATTTTCATAGAGCGAATTTAAACTTACATGATTATAATCCTAATATCCTTTCTGCAGGATCAATGGGATAGTTATAAAATTGATTTGGTAATAGTATCCCAAGTCACTCAGAAATATCCTGCATATTAATGTATTTTCCATTTATCCATTTTTTACAAGTAAGGGAATTACTCAATGCCATGGGTTTGAGCAACGATTTTCCCATCAGCATCCGCACACACTCTTGAACCCCTTCGATGATAGAGGGATGTGGATGGACGCATTCGGCCAATTCCTCTATGCCTTTGCCCATAGAGATGAGTAGAGCTACTGCCTGAATGGCACTCGAAGCATGGTTTCCAACTACTTTCATCCCTAAAATCTGCATTTGCTGGTCATCCCTGGTGATCAATTTGATAAAACCCTGGGTATTGCGTTTGGCGATGGCCCTTGGTATGGTGGCATAATCCAAAGTAGCTACTCTATAGTCGAGCCCTGCAGCCTGGGCTTGCAGTTCATTTATACCTACGCTGGCAACTTCAGGGTTTAGAAACATGATATTACTGATATTATCATAGACCAACTGGCGGGATGGTCGGCCAAATATCTTTTCGACAGCATGCCGACCTTCAAGCTCTCCTATATTGACCAGAGAAATATCTGAGGTAAGATCACCCACAGCATAGATATTGGGTATATTGGTTTGAGTGCTCAGGTTTTCTACACCCCTTTGATGCATCATGAGCCCTAATTCTGATGGAATAAGATTGTCCAGATTGGGGGTGCGGCCCACAGATACGAGCGCTTTTGCTACGGAAAGCGTCTCTGAGGTACCATCGTCATATTGAATCGTGTACTCCACATGGCCATCCACGATCTTCATGTCTGCCAGTTTTGATTGATGATGAATCACCACTCCATTGTTTTCCATATTTTGCTGGATGATATCGACCACATCTTCATCTTCAAATGGAAGAATCCTGGCACCTTTGTCAATGAGGTATACTTTAGTATGCCCAAATGAACTGAATATAGTAGCATACTCACAACCAATCACTCCCGCACCTACAATCACCAGACTTTCGGGGAATGTTGACATATGCTCAATGCCATCGCTGGTCATTATTATTTTTTCATCAATAGGCAACTCCGGTAAATAGCGGGGTTTGCTACCGGTAGCCAGGATGATATGATCTGCATGGACGATCTCATTGTGCCCGGGGGTAGCAATTTCGACAGTGTATTGGTCCAGGAGCTTTGCTTCGCCGATCCTGTATTCAAAATAATCATCGGCGGTATTGATAAAACAGCGCATCTGTTCTTCCAGCAAATCTTTTCGTTCTGCTATTGCTTTTTGAACCTCACGATACACTTCTTCAAAGTCGATGGCTGGTGCCTGTATGTTATACTTCTTCAACTGTTTTCTTAGTGCAGCTACATCCCTGGAGAGTTCCCACCAGGTCTTTGACGAAAGAGCTCCATTGTTCATGCCGGCACCTCCGAGCCGATCGCGCTCGATCAATAATGTTTTCTTTTTAAAATCGTGCGCCCGCATGGCTGCAGCAAATCCTGCTGGTCCGGCGCCGATAACTACCAGATCAAAGTGGGTCATAAGTCAAGATGGTTGATAAAGCTTGTATAACTAGGTATCATTGAACAAACAAAATACTCAATAGTAGGAATGAATGTTTGAGGTATACCTCTTATGTTTAGAGAAGACTCAAACCAGACCTTAACCCGCCATAGAAAAATGATCTAATTCACTAAGATACTAACTACCTTTTCATCGGGCACCATATCCTTATCTACAATCCCAAATGATCCAGCTTTATAATTCCAATTGGCATAAGACACATGGTGTTTTTTAAAGATACTGACCATATCCCTATACCAGGCAAGCTTGGGAGGGATAGGTGCTTTGTCTATGATACCAAATTCGCCACAATACAAAGGCAGATGTAGCTTCCTGGCCAGCTGGAATGGTTTTGACATCATTTTTTCCAGGGTATCCCGGTTGTATATTTTCTGTTCTTCAAGAGTAGTCCCATTGACCACTATTGGGCCGGGATAATTTACCTCACCGGTAAAATCTTTTAGCTTTGTCCAAGAAGCTCTGATATGAGATAGATAAAAGGGTTCGTAAAAATGATAAGAAAGGATGATGTTGCGATCATGTGCAGGCACTTTGAGTTGGTCGAAAGTCTGCGCTGACTGCCATCTGTTGGAGCCGATCACGATAGTACGGTTCGGTTCCAGATCCCGAATCACTGAGACCGCACGGGCTATGAGATGGTTCCACTGTTCCGGATCATCTGCTACAGGTTCGTTCATGATTTCGTAGGCTACCAGCCCTTGTGGCCAGGTATGTAAAAACCCGGAGAGGTCTTTCCAAAGAGCGATAAATTTATCTTGTTCTTCAGGTTTGGTCCACAGGGGTTTTTCAGCAGCATTAAAATGATGTGAACGCAATATATGGAGATCGATGATTACTCGCAGACCTGAGCGCTCGCACCATTGAATGCAATCACCCATCAACTTAAACGCTTCTTCTTCCCGCCGGCCATCCAGCGTCCATAGTTGTTCTTCGTCTACGGGTAACCGGATATGATCAAAACCAGCCTGATGAATATATTGAATATCCTTTTCTGTAAAAAAACCGGATCGTTCTGTTCCGCGGCGGGTGCTTTGTGAAAGCCAATGTGCAATATTAGTCCCTTTGTTGATTTTAAATTTATGGAAGGGTGGAGAAGACGCAACTGCAAGAAATGACAAAAACAGGAAGGGCGCCAACAAAACAAACAAGTAAAATGATCTTTTCATAAGTTGAGATTGAGCTTTTAAAGATAATCATTACAACAATGGTATTCCAGAGTGATTAGATAGGTGGATAAAAAAAACATAGGAAAGTAAACGCCATCCAGAAAAGGAACTCCACATTTTAGTAGTATCTGTCCTGCCAGGCTGATTGTGCAGCCATGTTCTCCCAAAGCAGAGTACTTTTGCAGCCCGCATGTTTAAGGCAACATCAATAAATAAACTTCCAAAATTTGGTTTCAAAATTATCATGGTTCTTTTAAGCATGTATCTGTTAGGCTTTACCCTCATTTACCTTGTCCAGGACAGATTCATATTTCAGCGACAGATCTTGCCAGCAGATTATCGTTTTAGTCATGATGCAGAAGAAGTTTTTATCCCATCATCGGATAGTGTCCTACTCAATGCATTGCTGTTTCACAGCGCAGAAAGTGCAAAGGGACTGATCCTCTACTTTCATGGCAATCGTCATTCGCTGGACCGCTGGGGCAGATACGCAGCCGATCTCACTACATTGGGGTATGATGTGCTGATGATAGACTATCGGGGTTATGGCAAAAGCACCGGCTACCCTTCGGAGGCAGGTCTGTACCAGGATGCCGAAGCTACCCGGGCCTGGGCAAAAGAAAAATTTCCCGATCAGCCCCTGATCTATTATGGCCGGTCACTCGGTACAGGGGTTGCCACTGCTTTAGCGGTACAGCATGAGCCTCAAAAAATAATCCTGGAGACCCCATATGATGAGCTCAAAAATGTAGTGCCCTGGTATTTGAGGGTCATGCTGTACATCATCCCCTTGAGGCATAGCTTTCACAACAATGATAGAGTGCCAAAGATCCTCTGCCCCATCCTTATCTTGCAAGGCACCGTAGATCCTATCGTTCCCCTATCTTCTGCCTTGGGGCTGCGTCCTTTGCTCAAACCTACCGATCAATTTGTAATCATAAAAGGAGGTAGCCATAATAACCTGAGCAGGTTTGAAGAAAAACGCAATGCTTTAGCGGCTTTTTTAAAGTAATAAAGCGGATCAGTTGCGATCTGCCGACCTTTGAATTTTCGATTCCTGTATTCTTCCTATCTTATCCTGTGATTTAATTCATGGAACGGGCTTTGATAATATTATTGATTCTTTATGTGGTCATTTGTCTGATCATCTATTTTTTCCAACATTATTTTTTCTTTCGTCCGGAGATTTTACCTCGTCACTTCACCTATAAATTCCCTTTCCCTTTTGAAGAGCTGGATTTTAAAATGGAAGATGGAGGTAGTGTCAACGCGATTCATTTTAAAGTTCCTAAAAGCCGTGGCATCGTCTATTATCTCAAAGGCAATAGTAGGAGCATCAAAGGTTGGGGTAAGTTTGCCAAAGATTTTTTGGGCAATGGTTACGATTTTTTAATGATTGATTACAGGGGATTTGGAAAAAGTAAAGGCAAAAGAAACCAAGCGCTATTATTCAGTGATGCTCAATTCGTGTATGAATGGATAGCCGAATCTTATCGGGAGGACCAGATCATCTTATATGGCAGATCGCTCGGCTCCGGTGTAGCTGCTCGCATAGCCTCCTGGAATCATCCAAAACTGCTGATCCTGGATTCACCTTATTTTAGTTTTTATTACAACATCCGGCGCTATTTGTTTTTCACTCCTTTAAAATGGTTGATGCGATATGATCTTCGTACAGATCTATATCTTGCCGAAGCCTCGTGCCCCATCCATATCATACACGGTGATCTTGATAGATTGATTCCGTATACTCAATCCGTAAAATTAAAAGACTTGTATCCTGACAAGATCTCCCTGCATCAAATCAAAGGAGCCCATCACAATAATTTGCCGGACTTTGCAGCCTACTTCGAGGTCTTGTATGAGATATTATATGTCAAACCATCCGCATCATGGCCCTTGTAAAAAAAACTGGAATCAATTTTACCAGGGTATTCGACATACTCGCTTATCAACGGGAGAAATACCCCAATGCCAAAGCGCTTAGCTCCAGAGTCGATCATCAATGGAAGTCTTACTCTATCTACCAAATCCAGGATCGGATAGATCATGTATCTGCCTGGTTGATGGCAAAAGAATTGACCAAAGGCGATCATGTAGTTCTGGTACCGGAGGCAGGATCGCCGGAATGGATGATACTGGACTTCGCGTGTCAGCAGATCGGAGTGATCTCCGTGATCTTATATCCAACGTTGAAAGCAACCGAAGTGAAACGGATCTTATCAGAGGTTGATACAAAAATTTGTTTTTGCGCTACCACCGGTTTGTATGACTTGTATGGCACTGTTTCAAAAGAGGCCGGCATACCACTGGAGGTTTTTCATCTTGAAGAAAATCAGGATGGATATTTTACAGCCTTAACAGAATTTAAATTATTAGAGACTCAACTCAACATCATTCAGGTAGTATCCAGAGAAATCAAAGAAGATGATCTTCTGTGTATCCTCTACACTTCGGGCAGTACCGGGGAGTCAAAAGGAGTCATGCTCTCTCACGCCAATGTGGTTTTTAATATCAAAGCGATCTTGTCACTGGTCCCGCTGGAGTATCATTTTAATACGGTTAGCTTTCTGCCGTTTGCCCATATTTTTGAGCGGGTCACTTGTTATGCCTATATGGCTTTTGGGGTTTCGGTGTATTTCAGTCAGGACAGAGATCACTTCTCCCGGGATTTTAAATCTGTCAGACCTCAAGGTTGTACCAGTGTGCCACGGGTACTTGAGAAATTGCATGAGTTTGCCAACCTAAGAGCACAAAAATCATCTGGATTGAAAAAATGGGTTATCCAATGGGCGGTAGACCTTGGTGAAAAATTCGATATAACTACTCAGCAATCACCATTATATCAGGTCAAATTATTTATAGCCAGGCTATTGGTATTAAATAGATGGCGAAGATCTCTAGGGGGGCGAATGAAATATATGATTGTAGGCGCGGCTGCTTTGAGGCCGGAGATTGGCAGGTTTTTTACAGCGGGAGGAATACGGATTATTGAAGGATATGGCATGACGGAGATGTCACCGTTAATATCCATCAATAGATTCGAACCCGGGATGCAACGATGGGGCACGGTGGGACTAGTCATACCCGGAGTAGAGCTTCATTTAGAAAATATAAACGAGAACGGAGAAGGTGAAATCTGGGTTAGAGGACCCAATCTCATGCAAGGATATTTTAAAAAACCAGCCCTTACCCAAGCGGTAATCAATCAGGATGGTTGGCTGCAAACGGGCGATATAGGCAGATTGATAGAAAGCAAATACGTGCAGATCACCGATCGGATAAAAGATCTTTTCAAAACCTCCGCAGGCAAATACATTGCTCCGACACCTCTGCAGTTACATTTTACAAGATCCATTTATATAGAAAGATGCCTCATCATTGGTTTTCAACGACCATTTGTAACGGCTTTGGTTGTACCCAATTTTGAGATGATAGAGACCTGGTGTCTTCAACACGATATACACTATACCTCCGCAGAGTATATGGTACATAATATCAAAGTAAAAGCTTTGTATGATCAGGAAATAACCCGCCTCAACGAAGATCTGCCAGGTCATGAACGGGTGCGCCGATATATCCTGTGTGCCCAGGACTGGACTCTTGAAAATGATGAAATGACTTCAACCTTCAAACCTAAAAGAGATTTATTGATACAACATTACCAAAAAGCCATTGAGGAGATGTATGGAGATTACGTTTAAGTAAAATTTTTTACTAGCTTAATTTTACTTCGTTTTGAACAAAAACTCCCATATTGTAATAGCGGTGGTTGCGATTTTTTTGTTGAATATAATGGGGTAGAAAGCCTTTATTATAAAAATTTTTACACCACTTGCTTGCACAAATTCACCAGGGTCTAACACATTTCTCTTTGTAGCTGGCCATTACAAATAATTTGGCTTAATTTTATCAAGGATATGTTCGCTAAGTTTAGATTCAGACTTTGAGGGACACTTTCACCAAATTAATCGATGTATTATTATGAATAGAAGATCCACTTTAAAATCTCTGGTCACTGTATCAGGTGCCTTACTCACCCTGCCGGGTTGGGCTCGGTCCTGGAATTTGCAATCCATACAATCCTATGTGTCTTCGTATTCACTTGCTGAGCAAGACACCCTCTCAGCGGTTGCAGATACTATTATTCCCGCTGGGGACTCAATAGGTGCCTTATCAGTAGGAGTAGATAAATTTCTTCAAAAGCTATTCGATCGGTGTTATGAAAAGGAGATGCAGGACAATATCAAAGTACAGTTGGCATCCCTCGAAACCAAGGCGCAGGCTATTTATCAGACTTCTTTCGGTAACAGTACTACAACCCAACGCGAAAACATGTTGATGAACGTGGCTAAGTCTACTAATAAGGATGAAAGCGACTTTTTTAAACTTCTAAAATCTGAGACCATCCGCGGATTCAATACTTCCGAAGAGGTGATGACCAAATATTTAAATTATAAAGTGGCTCCGGGACATTTTTATGGGAGCGTGGAAGTGTGAATTTGGGCAATGGGCAATAAGCAATGGGCAAAAGTGCGGGAGACACCCTCTAGGGCAGGGGTTGTGCGGAAGAATGCATAAATAGACAATAGACAATAAGCAATGAGCAATGAGCAATTTGCGGACGAAAATGAAAAGTTAGAGAATTGCCAGAAAGTGAAAGCACATGGCAGTTTGCTCAAACCTGGATAAAAAAAATCTTTTGCGTCTCTCCAGGATTAGGTAGCGCGACCATAATCAAAAAATATAAATCATGGCAAACATCAATATATCTTCTCAAAAAAAACGAACCTATGATGCCATCATCATCGGATCAGGTGCCAGTGGTGGCTGGGCTGCTAAAGAGCTCTGTGATGCAGGACTCAAAACGCTCGTACTCGAGCGCGGTCGTGATGTAAAACATATCGTGGATTATCCTACGGCTTCAAAAGCACCGTGGGAATTTGAATTCCGCGGTACCGTACCACTCGAAAAAAGAGTGGGTTATCAATTTGGCCGATTCATGAGAGAAGAATCACTGCATTGGGCACTCAAAGACGACGAGCAGTCTGTGATCTATGAAAAGCCTTTCCGATGGTTTCGCGGCTATCATACCGGTGGGAAATCCTTGCTATGGGCCAGGCAGACCCAACGCTGGAGTGATTATGATTTTGAAGGACCTGCCAGGGATGGTTTTGCAGTGGATTGGCCTATCCGGTACAAAGACCTCGCACCGTGGTATGATCATGTGGAGCAATTTGCAGGTATCGCCGGCAATCGCGATGGCATCGACGAACTGCCAGATAGTATCGTGCAGCCAGCCTTTGAGGTATCCCATATAGAGACTTATTTTAAAGCGCAGCTCGCCAAACATTTTCCTGATCGTCATCTTATAGCAGGTCGATGTGCACACCTTACCGATCCTCAAGCTATCCATGTCCAGCAAGGCCGAGGTAAATGTCAAAATCAAACCATGTGCAATCGTGGGTGTATCTATGGCGCCTACTTTAGCGCCAATGCATCTACTATACCCTGGGCCATGAAGACCAAGAAAATGACCATGCGACCGGATGCCGTAGTTCATTCCATTATCTACAATGACAAAAAAGACCGTGCTACCGGTGTCCGCATCATCGATCGCAATACTCATGAGATGATAGAGTTTTACGCCAAAATTATTTTTGTCAATGCCTCTACGATCAACAGTAGCGCGATCCTGCTCAACAGCACTTCCACCCGATTTCCCAACGGCTTGGGCAATGACAGTGGAGTACTAGGCAAATACCTTGCCTGGCACAATTATCGTGGCAAAGCCAATGCTCAGTTTGAAGCATTACTAGACAAACGCACCGATGGGCGCAGTCCAACCAATAGTTATATCCCCCGCTTCCGCAATGTCAAAAAGCAAGACACTGATTTTCTGCGTGGCTATGCCATCGGTATCGGTGGTGGCCGTGGCATGCGTTCCGACACCAGCATGATAGGGGACAAACTCAGAGATAATATCTTGCATCCGGAGCTTGGGCCCTGGAATATCTCCTCCTGGATGATGGGTGAATGTGTACCCTCTGAGTCCAATCACCTGCGCCTCAGCACAGATCTCAAAGACAAGTATGGCATACCTCAGATCATCCTGTCTTGCGACTGGACTGAAAACGACGATAAGATGGTCGCCGACTATGTAGAACAATCCAAAGCTATGTTTGAAGCAGCCGGTTTTACCAATATCACTGCCAATGATACCAAATCACCTCCCGGCTCCGACATCCATGAGATGGGTGGCGCCCGCATGGGTCACGACCCAAAAACCTCCATCCTCAATGCCTGGAACCAGGTGCATGCCTGCAAAAATGTATTCGTGAGTGACGGAGCTTGTATGACGAGTACGAGTACCCAAAATCCGACGCTGACTTTTATGGCGATGACTGCCAGGGCTGCTACGCATGCTGTCGAGGAACTGAAGAAGAGGAATATCTAGCCGGAGATAGTTGAC